>ULSC01036123.1_pt1 | contig 19266 bp, 15 predicted proteins | sample 1955981 | NCBI WGS metagenome assembly ULSC01 (sample SAMEA4835698, study PRJEB28245) | human gut metagenome | biome: gut microbiome; material: fecal sample | place: Denmark | collected 2008
GATGCTCTGGGCGCAGCGCCGCCCAGCCAGCGCTATGCCAACAATGTGGCGGCCATCCGGCTCTTAAAGCAGTTGGAGGCGGAGAACCGTCCTGCCACGCCGGAGGAGCAGGAGGTGCTGGCCAAATATGTGGGCTGGGGTGGCCTTGCGGACTGCTTTGACCCAAGGCACAACAATTACGAGGGACTGAGAAGCCTGCTGACTGAGGAGGAATATGCCGCAGCGCGGGAATCCACGCTGACCGCCTTCTACACGCCGCCTGTGGTGATCCGCAGCATCTACGCCGCGCTGGGACAGATGGGCTTCCGGCAGGGCAACGTGCTGGAGCCTGCCTGCGGCATCGGCCACTTCCTCGGTATGCTGCCGGAAAGCATGACAGAGAGCAAGCTCTACGGCGTGGAGTTGGACGACATCTCCGGTCGTATTGCCCGCCAGCTCTACCCCCGTAGCAGCATTTCTGTGCTGGGCTATGAAAAGATGGATTTCCCCGATAATTTCCTTGACGTAGCTGTGGGCAATGTGCCTTTCGGCCAGTTCAAAGTGCAGGATCGGCGCTATGACCGGCTGAACCTGTCCATCCACGAGTACTTCTTCGCCAAGACGCTAGATAAGGTGAGGCCGGGCGGCGTGGTGGCCTTCGTCACCTCCAGCTACACCATGGACAAGCGCACCGGCAACGTGCGGAAGTATATCGCCCAGCGGGCGGAGCTGCTGGGCGCGATCCGCCTGCCCAACGATACCTTCAAGGCGGCAGCGGGTACGGAGGTGGTATCGGATATTCTGTTCCTGCAAAAGCGTGACCGTATGGTGGACATAGAGCCAGAGTGGGTGCAGTTGGGGACGAACGACGACGGTATCACCATGAACCGCTATTTCCTCGACCACCCGGATATGGTGCTGGGCGAGATGAAAATGGTATCGGGACCGTATGGCCCGGAGCCCACCTGTGTACCCTTTCCGGATCAGCCGCTGGACAGTCTCCTTGCCAACGCCGTGCAGAATATCCACGGTGAAATCACTGCCTATGAACGCGAGGAGGAGCTGGAAGGCGAAGATCAGTCCATCGCGGCAGACCCCACCGTTCGCAATTTCTCCTATACGCTGGTGAATGACAAGCTCTATTACCGCGAGGACAGCCGCATGAATCCGGTGAAGGTGTCCAAGACTGCCGAGAGCCGTATTCGTGGCATGATCGGCCTGCGGGATTGTGTGCGGACGCTGTTGGAATACCAGACAGAGGACTATCCGGATGGCATGATACGCCAGCAGCAAGCAAAGCTGAACGACCTCTATGACCGCTTTACCCACGACTACGGGCTTATCAACTCACGGGGCAACGCCATCGCCTTTGACCAGGATAGCTCCTATTTCCTGCTGTGTTCGCTGGAGGTGCTGGATGAGGAGGGCGGCCTGAAGCGGAAAGCCGACCTGTTCACCAAGCGTACCATTCGCAGTCACCGGCCTGCCGAGAGGGTGGACACAGCGGTGGAAGCGTTGGCCCTGTCCATCGGGGAGAAAGCCCGCGTAGATATGACGTATATGGGGCAGCTCACCGGCAAGGACGAGGATACCCTGTTCGCGGACTTGCAGGGCGTCGTCTTTCTGAACCCTGATTACGGGGAAAGGGGCGGCGAGAAATACCTGCCCGCCGACGAGTACCTGTCCGGCAATGTGCGCCGGAAGCTGGCGGAGGTGAGAACAAAAGCAGAATCGGAGCCGCAGTACCAGCCCAATGTAGAAGCATTGGAAAAGGTACAGCCCGTGGACTTGACCGCCAGTGAGATCTCCGTGCGGCTGGGTGCCACATGGCTGGATCCGGCGTATATCCGGCAGTTTATCTTTGAGACGCTGGACACATCCCGCCGTGCACGGTGGGACATTAAGGTGCATTACTCCCGAATTACTGGCGAGTGGCGCATCGAGGGCAAGAGCAAGGATAGCTATAATGTCAAGGCGTACAGCACCTACGGTACGTCGCGAGCCAGTGCCTACGACATCATCGAGAGCAGTCTGAACTTAAAGGATGTCCGTATTTTCGATTACCAGTACGACCCGGACGGACGGCGTGTGGCGGTGCTCAACAAAAAGGAAACAGCCATTGCACAGGGTAAGCAGGAGTTGCTGAAGGAGGCGTTTTCTGAGTGGATATGGAAAGACCCGGAACGGCGGGAGAAGATCTGCAAGGCATACAATATCCTGTTCAACAGCAACCGCCCACGGGAATACGACGGCAGCCACATCAACTTTTCCGGCATGAATCCGGAGATCACCCTGCGGAAGCATCAGGTGAACGCCATCGCCCACATCCTCTATGGCGGCAACACCCTGCTTGCACACGTAGTGGGGGCAGGAAAGACATTCGAGATGGTGGCGGCGGCGATGGAATCCAAGCGGCTGGGCCTGTGTCAGAAATCTCTCTTTGTGGTACCGAACCACCTGACGGAGCAGTGGGCCAGCGAGTTCTTGCAGCTCTATCCTGCCGCCAATGTGCTGGTGGCCACGAAAAAGGATTTTGAGACAAAGAACCGCAAACGCTTCTGCGGACGCATCGCCACCGGCGACTACGATGCCGTCATCATCGGGCACAGTCAGTTCGAGAAGATACCCGTCAGTACCCAGCGGCAGCGGGCCATTCTGGAGCAGCAGATGGATGAGATCATCCTGGGCATTCAGGAGGCAAAAAATGCCCATGCGGAGAACTTTACCATCAAGCAGATGGAAAAAACCCGCAAGGGCTTGCAGAATAAGCTGGACAAGCTGAACGACCAGAGCCGGAAGGATGATGTGGTCACGTTCGAGGAGCTGGGCGTTGACCGTCTGTTCATCGACGAGAGCCACTACTATAAAAATCTGTTTCTCTATACCAAAATGCGGAATGTCAGCGGCATTGCACAGACGGAAGCGCAGAAGTCCAGCGACCTTTTCATGAAGTGCCGGTACTTAGACGAGATCACCGGTGGCCGGGGTGTGGTGTTCGCCACCGGTACGCCTATCTCTAACAGCATGGTGGAGCTATACACCATCCAGCGGTACTTGCAAATGGGAGCATTGCAGGAGCAAGGCTTCCAGCATTTTGACGCATGGGCTGCCAACTACGGTGAAACGGTCACGGCTATCGAGCTTGCCCCGGAGGGCTATGCTTTAATAGGACGATAAAATTAACTGTCCTAAATTGAAAATACATAAGGAAGGAGGTTAAGAGAATGTCAAGGACTTCAAAGATTACAGCACTTTATGAGAGATTATCAAGAGATGATGACCTGAATGGCGAGAGTAATTCCATTACCAATCAGAAAAAATACCTCGAAGATTATGCCCGTAGAAATGGCTTTGAGAACATCCGCCATTTTACTGACGATGGTTTTTCGGGTGTGAATTTCAATCGTCCCGGTTTTCAGTCTTTGATAAAAGAAGTTGAAGCAGGCAATGTCGGAACATTGATTGTTAAGGATATGAGCCGATTAGGGCGAAATTATCTGCAAGTCGGCTTTTATACGGAAATTCTGTTTCCGCAGAAAGATGTCCGTTTCCTTGCAATCAACAACAGCATTGACAGCAACAACGCTTCGGATAATGATTTTGCTCCGTTTTTGAATATTATGAATGAATTTTATGCCAAAGACACGAGCAATAAAATCAAGGCTGTATTTGATGCACGAATGAAAGACGGAAAGCGTTGTAGCGGTTCAATCCCTTATGGGTACAACCGACTGCACAACGATAAGCAGACGCTTGTTGTTGACCCTGTGGCTTCTGAGGTGGTAAATCGTATCTTTCTGCTTGCTAATGAGGGCAAAAGCCCACGAGCCATAGCGGAAATACTGACCGAAGAAAAGGTTTTAATTCCTGCCGCATATGCAAAGGAATATCACCCCGAACAGTACAACGGAATTAAGTTTTCAGACCCTTATATTTGGGGCATATCTGCCATTAGAACGATTTTAAGCAGGCAGGAATATCTTGGACATACTGTTTTGAGAAAGTCGGTCAGCACCAATTTTAAATTGCATAAGAGAAAGACTACCGATGAAGATGAGCAGTATGTGTTTTATAACACCCACGAGCCTATCATATCGCAGGAACTTTGGGACAGCGTTCAGAAGCGAAAGAAACGAGTGAACAGAGCTTCGGCAAGAGGTACACATACCAACCGATTAAGCGGTTATCTGTACTGTGCCGACTGTGGCAGGAGAATGACTTTGCAAACGCATTATAGCAAGAAAGACGGTTCTGTTCAGTATTCTTACCGTTGCGGCGGGTATGCAAGCAGGGTTAATTCCTGTACTTCCCATACGATTAGTGCTGATAATGTTGAAGCCTTGATATTATCGGCAGTTAAACGCTTTTCAAGATTTGTTCTGAATGATGAAAAAGCCTTTGCTTTGGAACTGCAATCCCTTTGGAAAGATAAGCAAGAGGAAAAGCCGAAGCACAATCAATCGGAGTTGAAACGCTGTCAGAAACGCTATGACGAACTCTCTACGCTCATTCGTGGCTTGTATGAAAATCTTATATCGGGATTGCTACCCGAAAGACAATACAAGCAACTGATGAAGCAGTATGACGATGAACAGGCTGAATTGGAAGCGAAAATGGAAACGATGAAAAAGGAACTTTCTGAAGAAAAAGACAGCACTATGGATATTCAGCATTTTATATCGCTGATACGCAAGTACAAAAATCCTACGGAAGTTTCTGATTTGATGTTTACCGAACTCATTGACAAGATTGTGGTGTATGAAGCCGAGGGTGTGGGAAAAGCAAAGACACAAAAGGTTGATATTTACTTCAATTATGTCGGACAGGTCGATATTGCCTACACCGAGGATGAACTTACCGAGATAAAAGAGCAAGAAAAACAGGAAGAAAAGAAGCGATTGGAGAAACAGCGTCAGCGTGAAAAAGCCTATCGAGAGAAGCGAAAGGCAAAAAAACTTGCTGAAAACGGTGGCGAAATCGTCAAAACAAAGGTATGTCCTCATTGTGGGAAAGAGTTTACCCCTACAAGCAACCGACAGATTTTCTGTTCAAAGGATTGCTGCTATCAGGCAAGGCAGGATAAGACGAAAGCCGATAGAGAAGCGGAAAAAGGAAGTCATTATTATCGTCAGCGTGTATGTGCTGTGTGTGGCAGTACTTACTGGCCTACACACAGTCAGCAGAAATTCTGTTCCGAGGAATGTAAAAAGGTAAATCACAATAAGAAAACCTTGGAGTTTTACTACAAGAAGCAAAAGGAGAAAGAACTATGCAAAGATTTATTACAGACGAAAGAACAGGTATCCGATACGAACTCATCGGAGATTACTATTATCCCTGCCTGACAGTAGAGAAAAGTCCTCCCCTTTCAAAATATGGTCGATTGCGGCAACGATATTTGAGGGAACATAAGCGTGTGCTATATTTTAATCTGCTGACAAGCGGAAAGTTATATGAACACTTGGCTGAAATTGATACTTCGGCTCGTGATATGGCGGAGTATCTAATAAAGGAAATGGCACGAAAGCAGGGAGTAACGGAAAAGTTGAAAGCAACGGATGTGATGAGATGGATAGGATTGATGAATAACATTCGAGCCTGTGCAGATGAGATTGTACTGAATGATATTGTGTATTCCTAACGGAGTACCAACCGAAAGAGAACTGCTGTCAACCGATGGCAGTTTTTCTTTTTCGGCAAGTATTCAAGAAGTCATTAAGTCGTGTGTATAGTCGAAGTGGTAGAAAAATTTGTAAAGATGTGGTATAATGTTTTTGCTTGTGAGCGACAGATCGGGATTTGAGGTGATGAAACTATGGATGAAATACAAATTGCAAGGTTAGCATTGATGATGGTTGGAGGTCTTGGTGTAATATTAGTTCTACTAGGAGTTACTTTCAATATAATTGTAAAAAGACAGAATAAATTGTGTACAAAAAAGACAGACGGTATTATTAAACAATATGGGTTTCCTGGGGATGGAAGAGTGTACCCAATCGTTGAATACTTTGTGAATGGAACTTGTTATAAAGCAAAGAAAAAATTTCGAGGAATTAAAACAACGCAACTATCAGGAGTACCTGTACCAATGAAATCAGAAATCTATGAAGATGAAAAAGGCTGGCTACATGTAAAAACTGGAGCTGTTGCAAATTTGCGTCAACTTGCAGAGCAGTTGTGGCCTATCAACAGTACGATAGCAGTTTATTATAATCCCAACAATCCTAAAAAGTGTTATGTTGATAGACCGATTTCAAAAAGTTTTACTTCCATGATGTTTATCATAATGGGGATAGTAACGATACTCTCGAGTGTACTGGTATTCTTTTTGATGCAGCTATAAATTGCAAAAGATAATTGCTAATCAGACAGATTCCAGTTTGTAGAGATGATAGGAGTATTTATGAATAAAAAGTTGATGAGATGGATAGGATTGATGAATAACATTCGAGCCTGTGCAGATGAGATTGTATTGAATGATATTGTGTACTCGTAATTTTAATACCAGCTGAAGAAGAACTGCTGTCTGCTTGATGGCAGTTTTTCTTTTTCGGCAAGTATTCAAGAAGTCATTAAGTCGTGAGTATGGTCGAAGTGGTGGAAAAGTTTATAAAGAAGTGGTATAATACTTCTGTTAAGAACAACAAATCGGGAGTTATAAAGGAGGCATTATCATGGGTCTATTTGATAAGTTGAAAGGAAAAAAAGAAACAGTAGATTGGAGCAACGCATATACTGCTACTCCTAAATTCTACGGAAAACCAGACGGTACGCTTTTTGGTGCAATCGCATTAACAGAGGGAACAGAAACGGTTTTACCTAAAACACCGCAGAATGAATATAGAGTAGACGGTAAAGTTGTATCTGAATGGAAATTAGTACTTGTTAGTACAACAAAAGATACGATTATCGGAGATGCAGATTATTTTACAGCGTTAAATGATGTTGAAAAATATGCTCTCGATTCAAAGAAAGATAGCGTTTTAGTTAAGGGACTTTCATTAAGTGAATTGGAAAGTTTAAGGGGATAAACATTTTAACCAATTCCAGTTTGCCAGTATCTTAGACAGAATATGAACAACGAAAAACATCGTAGCAATACGGTGTTTTTTTGTTACCTAAAACCAACAAATTCATACATAACCACAGGTTAGTACAAATACCTTGTGTGATTTTTTGAAAGGCTTAGAACGGGGATTTTCTCCGATTTTCGCCCCTAAAAGATACACAAAAAGGTTTCAAGTATCTTTCCTGTGGTTTTTTTATTTTCAAACGGAAAGGTGGATTGATATGCCAAGAATGAGCAAGAAACGGAAACAAGAATGGGCATTGTTTCTGAATGACCGTAATCGCATTACCTACAACGAACTTTGCAGAAAATGCAGGAATGACTGTAAGCAGAGTTTCCGCTGTATCGTGGTGCTTTGCCCGAAATATTTATCGAAAAGGAGAACAAATAAAAATGATTGAAAATGAAATGACTGTCAGCGTACCTCTTGAAGTTGTCAAGGCAAGCGAAATCGAGCCGAAAGAAGTGAAATGGCTGTGGTATCCGTATATTCCGTTTGGCAAGGTTACGCTGTTGCAGGGCGATCCGGGCGATGGAAAAAGCAAGCTAATGCTTTCCGTTGCCGCCCTGCTCTCAAAGGGCGAACCTCTGCCCTTTACCGAAACGGAAGAAAACGAGCCTGTGACTATCATCTATCAGACAACGGAAGATGACGCTGACGATACGGTAGTACCCCGATTTAACTCTGCCGGTGGCAACGGAGAAAATCTTATCTTCATTAGGGAGGATGAAAAATCTTTATCCTTTGGAGATAACCGTATTGCAGAAGCAATCGAAAAATACCACGCAAAACTTTTAATTCTTGACCCGATGAGTTCCTATATTGGAGAGAACTGTTCAATGAACAATGCCAATGAAACACGAGCCGAGTTTAATCATCTGATAGCAGTTGCAAAGGATACCGGCTGTGCGATTGTGATTATCGCCCATATGAACAAGATGAGGGATACAAATCCCCTTTACCGCACCAACGGTTCGATTGACATTGCGGGTGCTGCAAGAAGTATTCTTGCAATCACACGCACACCGAACAAGGAAGTCCCTGCGGAAAGATATTTGGTGCAGGTAAAATCCAACCTTGCCCCGACAGGTTCTGCCATTCTGTTTGAAGTATCTGAGAAAGGTGTGGACTTTATTTCCGAAATGGAAATGACAGCGGAAGAAGCGTTCCAATCCCTCGCCCCGAAAATCGGCAGACCCAACGATAAGGAAGTCAAGGCGAAAGCATTTCTGATTGAAATGCTGAAAGACGGAGAAATGCTTTCTTCGGATTGTGAAGAAAAACTTGAAGCCGCAGGGTTCAGGAAATCGACTATTAAAAAGGCAAAGAAGAACGTAGGAGTTATCTCCCGAAAGAAAGGTTTTCTGTGGTACTGGTCTTTGCCGATGGGCGATATACCGAGAGAATAAATGCAGGCTGTCTGCTGATGGGACAGTCTGTTTTTATGATTGAGGTATCAAAGGAGGTCAAGGGGGGAACACCCTTGCCCACGACATCTTTGCAGACGAAGTCTGAAAGTGTCATAGTGGGTTACACACATTCAAAGAATGTTGTGTAATGGCTTCGCCCTGCCGAGAAAGGAGAACGAAATGGCGAAAAGCAACAAGGTGGATATGAGTTGTGCAAGGGTAAAAAAATACACCGCTTCTGATGTGAGCAAGGCAGAAAGGCACAACGAACGCAAGAATGAAAGCTATGAAAATATGAATGTGATTGAGGAACGCATACCCTATAATGTGCATTTCAAAAAGCCTTTTGCACCGACCTATATGGAACAGTTAAAGCAGATGGAAACTGACGGTATGGTGTCGCTTCGAGGGCTGAGAAAAGACGCAACGCTCTTTAATGAGATTGTGATTGATGTGAACACGATGTACTTCGAGCGTAACGGTGGTTACGAATATGCAAAGCAGTTTTACGAAGAAGCGTTCCATTTTATCGAGGAAAAATTCGGTGCTGATAATGTCATATCGGCTGTTATGCACGCTGATGAAATCAATGTAGCGGCAACCGAGGAACTTGGAAAAGAGGTTTACCACTATCATCTTCACGCTATGGTTCTGCCTGTGGTGGAGAAAGAAATCCTATGGAGCAAGCGTTGTAAAGATGAAAAACTGCGAGGAACGGTTAAGGAAGTTGTTCATCAAATTAGCCATTCAAAGAAATGGAAATCGGATATTCCGCTGACTGATGAAAAAGGCAATCCGCTTCTCAGAAAGAACGGAAAACCGATGTTCCGAGCTTCATACAGTATTCTGCAAGATGAGTTGTTCAATCATATGACAGAAAGAGGTTTCAAAGGCTTTCAGCGTGGCGAATACGGAAGTACCGCCGAACATCTGACTTCCCTGCAATATCAAATCAAGCAGGATAAGGAACGATTGGAGCAGTTGCAGAAGCGTATTCAGCGTGAACAGATAAAGTATGAGCCTGCCCGTAATGTTTCCAAAACTTATAATGAGATTGACAGTATGGGGCAGAAAACAATCACAGGCAAAATGGCAATTTCCAAAGAGGATTATTCCCAACTGACTGCCCTTGCTAAAGAGGGCATTACCAGTCGTGCGGAAATCAGCGAATTAGAACAGAGTGCAAACTATTACCGACAGAAATATTTTGACTGTGCAAACGCACTCGAAAGAATGAAAACTAAATACAACGAACTGAAAGAAAAGTGCAGACCTTTTCTTCAAGCGTTGGAGCATTTCCCCGAAGTTGCTAAACTTTTTACCGAAAAAGTGAAGCAACTTTTTTCTTTTAAGGAAGCACAGGAACGAGCCGAAAAAGAAGCAAGGGAAAAAGAACGACAGGAGCGTATCAAGGCTCGAAGAAACAAGCGTGGTATGGAAAGATAACCTTTTCCATTATACTTACGACTTAATGACTTCTTGATATATTGAAAATCTGCGGTTGATGGGTGTTCTAATGTGAATACCCATCAATCAAAATTTTATGAAAGAGAGGAACGGACTATATGAAAGAACAGAAACATTCTTATTCACAACGCATTGGAAAGACAACATTCATCGTAAATGTAAAGCAGTCCGAAAGTGCCAAAAAGCCTTTGAATACGGTGTTTCAGGACATCTGCAAGCACGAGGTTTTGGGTGATTTCTTTACGGACAAATCATTTAATTTAGAAAATCCACAAAAAGTATCTTGACAAACTTGACCCCGAGGGGACGGGCTACCGCGCCAAGACCTGCTTTTCCAAGTTCAACAACCTGCCGGAGCTGATCTCTGTATTCAAAAATGTGGCGGACATCAAAACGGCGGATATGCTGAACCTGCCCGTGCCGGAGGCACACTACCACAACATCGCCCTGAAGCCGTCCGAGTATCAAAAGGAGATGGTGGCATCACTGGCGGAGCGTGCCGAGCAGGTACGCAACAAGCAGGTGGACAGCAGCGTGGACAACATGCTGCTGATCACCAACGATGGCCGGAAGCTGGCATTAGACCAGCGGCTCATCAATCCCATGCTGCCCGCCGACCCGGAGAGCAAAGCGGTCAAGTGCGCGGAGACGGTGTTTGACATCTGGCGGCGCACGGCGGAAAAGCACTCCACGCAGATGATCTTCTGTGACCTGTCCACGCCAAAGAGTGAAGGCATTTTCAGTGTCTATGACGACATCCGCAGTAAGCTGGTGGAAATGGGCGTGCCGGAAAACGAGATCGCCTATATCCATGACGCTAAGACGGAGGCGCAGAAAAAAGACCTGTTCGCCAAGGTGCGCGCCGGTCAGGTGCGGGTGCTGCTGGGCAGCACACAGCGCATGGGAGCCGGAACCAACTGCCAGCAGAAGCTGGTGGCATTGCACCATTTGGACTGCCCGTGGCGTCCCGCAGATCTCCAGCAGCGGGAGGGACGCATCATCCGGCAGGGCAACGAAAATGCCGAGGTGGATATTTACAGCTACGTCACCGAGGGTACATTCGACGCTTACCTCTACCAACTGGTGGAGCGAAAGCAGAAATTCATCGCACAGATCATGACCAGCAAGTCGCCGGTGCGCTCTGCTGAGGACGTGGACGATCAGGCACTTTCCTATGCGGAGATCAAGGCACTGGCCAGCGGAAACCCTCTTATTAAAGAGAAAATGGATTTGGACATTGAAGTGACGAAGCTGAAGCTGCTGAAAAGCAGCCACCTTAGCCAGCGATACAGCATGGAGGACGCCATCAGCAAAACGTTCCCCAAATCCATCGCGGAGACGCAGGAACGTCTCGCCGGGTACGGCGCGGATATTGCCGCAGTCAAGGCGCACACCGCGCCTAATGAGGACGGATTCTCTCCCATGACGCTGGCGGGTAAGGTCTACACCGAGAAAAAGGCGGCAGGCGCGGAGCTGCTGGTGCTGTGCCAGAATATGCTGACGCCGGAGGCGATGCAGATCGGCTCTTACCGCGGACTGACGCTGGAACTGTCCTTTGACAGCTTTTCACAGGAATACCGGCTGACCATGATCGGACAGCTGCGCCATGTGGTGACGCTGGGTACCGATGTGTTCGGCAATATCCAGCGCATGGATAATCTGCTGGAATCGCTGCCCCTCAAGGAGCAAGCTTGCCGGGAAAAGCTGAGTGATCTGCATAACCAGCTGGAAACGGCGAGGGTGGAGGTGTTGAAGCCATTTCCGCGCGAGGAGGAGCTGCAAGCAAAGCTGGCACGGCTGGAGGAACTGAACGCCCTGCTGAATATGGACAAGCGTGAGCCGGAGGTCGTAGCCGAAACGGAAGCACCGGATAATAGCCAGCAGTCTCCGACAAGAAAAACGACAGAGTTAGAAAGGTAGGTCGATATGGGATACCAGGAGAGCTTTCTTTACATTGAGCCGCAGTGGAAATTCGAGGAACTGATACGCACATACGAGAAAGCGGAGCAGGCCGGTTACTATCGGGTGGCTGGCGCAGAGCCGCGTTCCGTAGTCGTTCTCAAACAGCCTTTGGGCAGTATACCGGCAGGCAAGCGGCTGCTGTGGGTGTGCGGTGATCGGGGATTTCACAGCGTGGGCGGCGTGTTCGGCGGCGAGTGGAAAAGCAGGGCGCGTGTCCGCGTGATCCCAGTGGAGGAAGTGCTGCGGCCAGATGATTACCGGCTGGAGGGCATTGACCTGGACAGCGCCGCGCCCAGTGAGAACGCCTATATGCGGCGGTACAGCGTGGAAAACTACGCGCACCGTATGCGGGCGGGGCTGGCGAGGTGAAATAGTTTGACAGCAATCGTAGACTTTGGTATGGTGCGCATGGTGATCGTGCTGCGTATGCTTGCGGGGCGCGCAGCCGGGAAAGGAGACTTCTGCACGAAAGTTCCCTTTTTCACGAAATAAGAATAGGGAACAAAACGGGCGCTCACTAATGCTGAAAGTTCCCTATTTGGAAAAGTGTGGTTTTGTCACAAGGGGCATGACGACGAATCAGGGAGAACCTCATCATCTGTGTCTTTGAAAAGTGCCAACAGCTTCGACAAAATTATATTGAAAAGTTGCTCTTTGCGGTGTATACTACGGTTGAAAAGTCAGCATAAGGAGGGACGATGATGCTGTTTCGGAAAATCGAATCTCTTATCGAAGATCATCTGCAAAGCGATTCAAAGAAAATCCTTCTGATAGACGGTGCGCGTCAGGTCGGAAAAACCTATATCATCCGACATGTGGGACATAAACTGTTTGAAAACTTCATCGAGATCAACATGGTGGAGGACTCCATCGGCCCTCGGCTATTCGCCGAAACGAAAACCGTCGAAGACTTCTACCTACAAGTCAGTATGCTGGAAGGCAGCAAGATGAAGCAGAAAGACAACACACTGATTTTTATCGACGAGATCCAGGCATATCCTCATCTGCTGACGCTGCTGAAGTTTCTGTCCCAAGATGATCGATTCACTTATATTGCCAGCGGCTCCCTGTTGGGGGTGACTCTGTCGCAGACAACATCGATCCCCATGGGAAGCATCCGTAAAGTTCGGATGTTCCCTCTGGACTTTGAGGAATTTCTCTATGCCAACGGGCTGAACGAGTTTGCCGTGTCTGCCATGCGGAAGAAGTTTGAACGACTGGAAGCCCTGGACGAGCCGACCCACAATAAGATGATGGACTACTTCCGAAAGTATCTGTTGGTCGGCGGTCTGCCGGATGCGGTCAATTCCTATCTGGAAAATCACAACATTCAGTTCGTCCGTGAGATTCAACAGGAGATTCATGATTACTATGCCGCCGACGCATCCAAGTATGACGAGGAGCGCAAGCTGAAGATCCGCCGTATCTATGACCTGATTCCCTCCAACATGGAGAATAAGAAAAAACGTGTCGTAGCACAGAGCATAGAAGATAAGAAGGGGAAGACCTTCGCAGATTATCAAGACGAGTTCGAGTATCTGATCAGTGCAGGCATTGCCCTCAATGTTCAGGCTATCTCTAACCCAGTATTCCCTCTGGTCGAGTCCACAGGGAAAAACCTGTTGAAGCTATACCTGAATGATGTGGGCGTCCTGACCGGCATCCTTTATGGCAATAACATCCGAGCTGTGCTGGACGATGAAGCCAGCATCAATCTCGGCTCCGTCTATGAAAGCGTCGTAGCCAGCGAGCTTATCGCGCATGGTTACGAACTGTTCTATTATGATAATCGCCATAAAGGTGAAGTAGATTTCCTCATCGACGATTATGCCACCTTATCCGCCGTCCCCATTGAAGTAAAGTCCGGTAAGGACTATACCATCCACAGTGCGCTGAATAACTTCGTGAAGAATGAAGACTATCATATTCAGAAAGCCTTTGTTGTGGCCAATGAGCGAACAGTCTCTACGAAGGGGAAAATCATCTATATCCCCATCTACTATATCATGTTCTTCCAGCACGGTCTGGAGGATAGCGAAGCAATGCAATTTTAAGGCAGGCGATAATACCTTGACTGCGGCCAGCATTTAATATCAAAGCAGCCAAACAGCTAAAGGCAGTGGGCTATATTGCAGCCCGCTGTCTTTAGCTCTGCCTATTTCAACAGACGCAAAACAGGAGATGATCACGGAAAAAGGGGGTGATGTCCTATGCCGTTTATCCCGCCAGAGCAGTTAGCCCGCGCCCGTGAGATGGATCTGCTGACCTATCTGCGGTGCTGTGAACCGGATGAACTGGTCAGCGTGGGCGGCAATGCTTATGCAACCAAAAGCCATGACAGCCTGAAGATCTCCAACGGGGAATGGTACTGGTGGTCACGGGGTGTTGGCGGCAGCAGTGCGCTGGACTATCTGACCACTGTGCGGAAGCTGTCGCTGCCGGATGCGGTGCAGCGCATCCTGAGCGCTGGCGGCGTACCTTTGGCAGAACCGCCGCGCCGGAAAGCCCGCCCGACAAAATCATTTTCCCTGCCGCCCAGACACGCCGACAACCGGCGTGTTTTTTCATACTTGCGTGGGCGCGGTATCGACCCGGAGATCATCAACCACTGCATCAAACACGGCCTGCTCTATGAATCGGCACAGCATCACAACTGCGTGTTCGTAGGCTTTGCCGGTGACAGACCGGCCTACGCCATGCAGCGGGGGACACTGCAAGACAAGCGTTTTGTGGGCGAGGTGGTCGGCAGCGACAAGCGGTATTCCTTCGCAGTGCCGATGACACCGGGGGACAGCCCTACCCTGTGCGTTTTTGAAAGCGCCATTGATGCCCTTTCCTACCTGACGCTGCTGAAGCAGCGGGGGAGGGACTGGCGCAAGGCAAACACACTGTCGCTGGGAGGTGTCGGGAAGGAGGATCGGCAGCTGCCACCGGCGCTTTCGCGGTATTTGAAGGCCGCACCCCATATTACCCGCATCGTGCTGTGTCTGGACAATGATGAGCCGGGACGGATGTCGGCGGTATTGCTGCAAGAGCTGCTGAGAGGATACGAGGTCATTGACAGACCACCGGTGCGGGGAAAAGACTACAATGATCTGCTGAGGTATCGGCGTGACGCGCAGCGCGGCGAAGCCCGCTGATTTCTTTCTTCGGCAGGTATTGCAGGACGCGGCGCAGAGCGCCGCTGTCCTGGCAAGCATAGCATTTTGACAGCAAAACGCGCTTGTTAAGGGGCAAAGCCCCCTAAAACCCCATTAAAAAACGGAAGGAGCAGAACACATGAGAGAAATTGCAAAGCGCGTCTCTCTGCGGCTGGACAGCACAGAGTGCGCACATTTGAAGCAGCTCTCCATAGATACCGGCCTGAAAATGGAGCCGGTGATCCGCAGGCTTATTGTGGGCGCGGAACTACGTCCCCGTCCGCCCGGCGAGCTGACGGAGCTGCTGCGCCAGATGTCCGGTATGGCCGTGAACATCAACCAAATTGCCAAGGTCGCCAATGCCAGCGGCTTTGTCCGCATGGAGGATATAGCGCATATCAAGATGGTGCAGGGGATGCTCTGGCAGGCGGTGAAGGAACTCTGATATGGCCATCACGAAGATCATCGCCATCCGTGACCGGTTGGATAAACGAATAAACTATGCTGTCAACGGCGAAAAGACAACGCTGGATGCCGGTATTACTTACGCCACAAATCCAGAGAAAACGGAGCAGCATTTCTTTACATCTGCCCTTAACTGCGAAAGCTGTGAAACGGCCTATGCCGAGATGCAGGTAACAAAGCGGCGGTTTGGCAAGCTGGGCGGCGTGGTGGGGTATCATTTCATCCAATCCTTTGCGCCCGGGGAGGTGACGCCGGAGCAGGCCCACGCCATCGGCATGGAGTTTGCCCGGCGTTTGTTTGGCGACCGCTACGAGGTGGTCATCGGCATGCACCTGGATAAGGCGCACCTGCACAATCATGTGGTGGTGAACTCCGTGTCCTTTGTGGACGGCAAAAAATACCACAGTAGCCCCGGCAGCTATTATTTTGAAGTGCGAAGCACATCCGACACCCTGTGCAGGGAGAATGACCTGTCCGCTATCGCGCCGCAGGGCAGAGGAAAACACTACGCCGAATGGAAAGCGGAGCAGAAAGGTAAGCCCACCATCCGCAGCATCGTTCGTGCCGATATTGACCGCCTCATCGGAGAAGCATACACATACGAGACGTTTCTGATGCTTTTGCGGCGGGAAGGGTATGTGGTACGGAATCGACCCGACCGCAAATATGTGACAGTGCTGCCGCCGGGCGGCAAGCGGGCGATCCGGCTGGATAGCCTGGGCGACGGGTACACGGAGCAGGACATCCGCAGACGGCTGGCCGGTCAGCGCGAAGGCAGCACACTGGCGACACATACCTTTACGCATACGGGCAGACGGTATCGCATCAAAGGTAGGCGTCCCACAGGGACACAAAGGAAGATAAAAGGGTTTCAGGCACTCTATCTCAGATACCTGTACCTGCTGCGAGGGACGCATCGGAAGAAGCACTTCCGGCGCGTCCCTTTTTCCGTGCGGCAGGAGATCGTCCGACTGGACCGCTATGACCGGCAGTTCCGGTATCTGTGGGCGAAAGGCCTGACCACGGCGGAAGAATTAGAGCAGCGGATCGCCGCCCTCCAACGGGAGATCTATGACGGCGAACAGCAGAGAAAACCACTATATCGGGAAAGGAGAGATGCAGAAGATGAGGCGTACAAAACACAGTGCAGTGCAGAGATCGACCGCCAGACCGCCGCCCTGCGGGAAAAGAGAAGGGAGCTTGCTCTGTGCCGCAGGATACTGGAGGATGTGCCTTTGGTATCCCAGCAGGTGCAGCAAGCCGATGAGGAACGGCAAGAAGAAGTGAGAAAGGAGGCGCAAAAGCGTGAGTACCAACGGTGAAACCGCCGATATGGTGGTGCGGGAGAGTATCCAGATCACGGAGAGTGCTGTTAAGCTGGCGGGGCTGGGCGCAAAGAATCTGGCGGCTCTGCTGATGGCAGTAGCCAAGGACAACCCTAAGTTGTCCGGTAAGACGGGACTAAAACGGTTGATCCAGGACGGCGAGGAGCTGGCCATATTCTCCGTCAAGCAGGAGGATCTGCGGGGCTTCCAAATGGAGAGCAAGCGGTACGGTGTTTTGTTCTATCCCATTATCAATCGGGTGGAGAAAACCGGCACAGTGGAGATCATGGCGAAAGCCAAGGACGCCCGACAGATCAACCGCATCTTTGAGCGGATGGGCTATCCTGCGCCGGTGCGGGAGGATGACACCGCAAAAAAAGCGAACCCCCGCGCTCGGTCAGAGAGCAGCTTCAGAGAGCGCGGGAATGGTGCCAGAACGTCTACCGAGATGGATAAGCCATCCGTGCGGGCGAAAATGCTGGAGCTGAAGAAGGTATCCGAACAGATGGCGCGGCAGGCAAGAACCATTGCCGCGCCGGAGCATGAACAGAGATAGGAGATTATTATGGCAAATTTGAGTGAATTGATTCGGCAGAAGGAGCAGCAGACCGAGGAGTGGAAGCAGCGGAAGGCAGATGAGCGCGATAGCCTTAACGAGATGAATGACGCCGCCGCACTGCGTGTGACGGAGAGTACCGGCGCATTCCTGCACTATTTGGATGTACAGGCGGACAACCCGCGTTTCAGCGCGTCCAATGTGCTGCTGGCGATGGAACAGAACCCCGAGGTGACGGTGTTCAACAGCGTGAAGGGATGGAATGGGCTGAACCGTAACGTCATGCGGGAGGAGGTGGGTATGAAGATCCGCGTGGGCGATACCTACGTCAGGGACGGACGGCAGTATCGCGGCTACAAGGTGGGGCGTGTGTTCGACATCTCCCAGACCGCAGGCCGCGGTCAAATGGTGAAAAATCAGCTTACGGACAACAGCAACGCCATGAGCAAGGCACTGTACCAGCTTCTGACGGTGTCGCCCGTCCCCGTTGTGACCGGTGACGCCCGTGGGCAGGACGCACTGTATGACCCCAGCCAACAGCAGATCATTGTCAGCGGTTATATCACAGACAGCGCGGCGTTTCGTGCCTTGAGCCGCGAGATCGTCCATGCGGGTATTCATGATCATGGGAACTTCCCCTATTACAGCCGTGAGTCCTGTGCGCTGAGTGCGGATAGCGTCAGCTATATGCTCTGCCGCAGTTATGGCGTTCCCTGCGACAGACCTAAGCCCGTAGGGCTTGTGGAAATGTTTGACGGACTGGAAGCACGTGACAGAATGGGTGTTATTGCTGATTTCCAGCAGACCTTCTCCGCGCAGCGTGCCGCCATCCAGCGCGGCCTTGTGCCGCCGCAGCAGGAAAAGAAACAGGAGCAGAGCGTAGAGAGATGAGCAAAAATTTGACGGCAGATATTTATGACCACATAATGGGGGTATCTTAAAACGAAGGGATGAGGTTACCATGAAACGAACGATTTTCTGTGTGGCGCTGACCCTCTGCGCGGCGATGTTGGCGGGCTGCGCGGTGCAAGCACCGGGCAAGACACAGACACCGATTTCCGCAAAGACAGAACTGACCTCGGCGCAGAAAGCCGATGATACGGCAGAAGTGGCGACCGCGTTACTGCCATCGCAGACGGTGGAAGAAAACAGCAAAACCGAGGATAGTGCGGATACGCCGCTGCCTGTCGAGCGGGTGGATACGCCTACGGATGCAGAAGCGGAAAAGAATCCTGCATCCGCTGAAGCGGCACCGCCCGCTGCACCGAAAGAGCTGGCAATACCCGTGCCTGCACCGGAGGACAAACCTGCTCCCGCACCCACGCCGGCACCTGCACCGACACCGGCAGAGGAACAGGAACAAACAGTGCCGGAAGTCACCCCCGAACCTGCACCCGCGCCGGAGCCCATCGCCAGCGGGAACATCTACTCCATCGCGGAGGCTGTCCGGGCGGGCAACGAGTACGCAAGAGCGCAGTACGGTGTGACCATCGACACCACAATGACCACCGCCGACTCCAGCTTCTTCCCCGGCACGGCGGACAGCGTGGCATGGCTGGCGGAGAACGGTGGGCAGATGGCACTGACTGCCGCGGTGCGGGGTAATGTGGACGCCACCTTCGCCTGCCTTGCCGCTATGGACGGTGCGGAAACAGTCAGCGCGTATGCGCGGTTCAACTGCACCGCCCGCTATGATGCGACATCGGACGAATACATCGTGGTGGTGCTGTACGGATAAACCAACTGAATACCCGACCAAAAGGCCGACAGCGTATGCTGCCGGCCTTTTGCGTTGGGGGAAAGGAACGCTATGAAGAAAACCATTCCCAAGCTGCTGACACTTGTGTGCCTACTGGTGGCTGTCATGGGGCTGTCCATCGTGACCGCCCACGC
>ULSC01017412.1_pt1 | contig 18973 bp, 20 predicted proteins | sample 1955981 | NCBI WGS metagenome assembly ULSC01 (sample SAMEA4835698, study PRJEB28245) | human gut metagenome | biome: gut microbiome; material: fecal sample | place: Denmark | collected 2008
TGCCATACTCTTTATTTTCTTTTTTTGATTAGTCCTTCCTCTAGAATCTGCCGGATGTCCACTTCCTTATAAAAGAATTTCCCACCGATGTTTGAATGGGGGATCATCCCTTTGTCCCGATAAGTCTGTAACGCTCTTTTAGAAATGTTGAGTGCCAGGCACACGTCCTGTGCATCCAGTCATTTCTCGGGCGTTGCCGGTGCTATTTTCTTTTGAAAGTCCGCCATTTGTATGGACAGTGTGCAGAGTTGCCTCTTCAGTTCCTGATAGGCACTTGTTTCAATAATTGTCAGTTCCATAATCTTTTTTATTGTAAATAAATAAATCGGGTGCAAGATAGAGCGTCTGCTGCTATAAACCAAGCATTTAAACGTTCATGTCATTTATAGTCATGATTAGTCGTTTTTTGTCGGGGTATCCTTTCCCCGTGTTCGTCTGACCTGGAGGGAGTCGTGAAATCCGACATCCCCTGCAAGGCTTGTCGCCCCGTTATTTCCATTTTCTATTGGATGTTGTTTCTTTTATGATGCCGGATTTTTCGGAGAAATCAGAATTATGAGTATCTTTGGAACGAAATTATAGAATTAAGCGGTAAAGGTATTCGTGCCTTTCCGATTATTATAGACATAAGGTTCGCAAACGTTTCTAACAGGAATCTGGTACATTCACAAAAACAGAGACTATTGCGTGATGCTTATGCTATGCGTTGTCATAGCGTGGGATCATGTTATACTCTGTTTTAGGCTTACCAGAGCCTCCTGTTAGATGTAGCCTGATTCCCACGTTTTTTGTGGCTGCAGGTTATTAAAAGCAGTTGAATTATGGCAAAGGCAAAGCTCCAATTACTGGCATTCCTATCCCTTGACGGTTATCTTCTTGACAGGTCTGTACCTTCCCCGCTATGGAATAATCCGAACAAGTACGGGATCACAAAGATACGCACCCGGGCTACGCAGGCTCTGGGATGGGATGTTTCTTTTATATCACTGGTACAATGGAAAAAAGAAGAGAATGGTACCTGTCTTATAGAAGCAGTGCCGGAAACAATCTCCGTCATCGGTAGCATGTTCAGATACTGGCTGGTGGATGAAATCATTCTTTTTGTCGCACCCTGCATTCAGGGAGACGGTCTACGGCTATTTACAGAGATTCCCGGCCCTTCCTCGTGGGAAATGACCGGGAACAAATGTTTCAAATCCGGTATTTGCAGGCTGACTTACAAGCGGATTGAATAGCCGGTGCCTATCTTTTTATTCTGACGGACTTGGTTTTGGCAGGCTTGTTATATTTCTCCCAATATTGTTTAGCCTTGTCGAATCCGATCCAGCTGCGTTGGTCGTCGATTCCTCTGGCTGCGAGTTCCTTTCTGACCAGCTTTTGGATATCAATCTCTCCTTTGGCTACCTTGATCAGTAATTCGGAGGCTGTCATATTAAGCATTAAGTCCGGGTTCAGTTCATCCGGCAGCCCGTTCATTTCTTTTTTCATAAGCCGATAAATTATTTCTTGGGTTTATTATCCTTGAATGTAATGTCTATCTTGTAGTTGTCATCCAGTTCCAACGAAGCTTCATACTTTTTCCCTTTTTTGCTGATGAACTTGAGAAAACCGGTACGCTTTCCTTGCAGTAGCAGGAGCATCTGGTTATCGGTTAGTTCCCTGCCATTGAAGGTTCGGAACAAAAGAAAAGCGCAATCGGGATCGTTGCATTTAGCTACTTTGTTGAATATGGTAATCGTTTCCGCTCCGCATTTGGGACATCTGCAATGCGGCAAGTCCGGACGGTCGAGCTTCAAGGCAAGCAGTTCGGACGTGATTTGCCGGGCGTAGGAGTTGATATTCTCCGTGAATGTTTCTGTGGAAACTTCTCCGGTTTCTATCTCATGCAATTCACATTCCCACCTTCCGGTCATGCCCACATTGGCGATCATCTTCTCTTTTACGATACCATATACTTCCAGCCCTTTGGCAGTAGGTATCAGGGACCGTCCGTTTCTTTCCACATAGTGTCTGGTGATAAGCAGTTCGATAATGCTTGCACGGGTAGCCGGTGTGCCGAGTCCGGAGTCTTTCATCGCCTCCTTTTCTTTTTCATCGCTCAATTGCCAGCCGCAGCCTTCCATTGCCGCAAGCAGGCTTGCCTCGGTGAATACCGGCTGCGGCTTGGTTTTCTTTGCTAATGTATCGATGCCAAGAATAGGCAATACTTCTCCTTCCTGAAACTCCGGCAGGAGGCTTCCTTCTTCTTTCTCACCCGGTTCATTATAGATGTCTCTCCATCCCGGAACCTTGATTTGGCACCCTTTAATTCCGAAAGAGACTCCGTTGTAGTCTGCCTGTACAGATGCCGTTTCTTTCAGGCATTTGCCGGAGAATGCCTCCAGCATACGCCCTGCAATCATGGAATAGATATTCTGCTCGTCGAGGGAGAGGTTCTGAGGAAAGTTCTCCGTAATGATTAATCCGTGATGGTCCGTCATCTTGCTATCGTCCACGCAATGCCGGTTCAAAGTCCGGTTACAGAGATTCTCCGCATGCCGTGCAAAACGGGGATGCTGCTTCAGCAAGGCGATGAGAGAAGGGATCTGCTCGAAGATGTCCTCTGTAATATAGTTACATCCGGTACGTGGATACGAGATGTAACCCGATTCATACAACTTTTGGGCAATGTTCAGCGTCTGCTCTGCGGTCAGTCCCAGTTTGGTGTTGGCACTTCGTTGCAGGGCGGTCAGGTCATATAGTAACGGAGCTTCTTCTGAAACTTCTTTTTTTTCCACCTGCACTACTTTGGCAGTTTTCTCTTCATAGACTTTTTTACGGGCTATGTCGAGGCTTTGCGGCGTATCATACTTTTCGGCGCAGGTCATAATGAGTTCTTCTCCTGCCTTCGTTGTCCGTAGTTGTAACAGGTAATAGGGTTTGGCTACAAAATCCTTGTTATCCAGATAGCGGCGGCAAATCATGGCAAGCGTTGGTGTCTGTACCCTGCCCAAAGAATAATTGCTCTTTCCGGCAGCCATGCTCAAAGACAAACTGGCATTCATACCGACTATCCAATCTGCTTCTCTCCGGGCTTTGGCAGCACGGTACAGGCTGTCAAACTCCCTGCTTGATTTAAGGTTATTGAACCCTTCCCGTATTGATTTTTCCGTGAGCGATGATATCCACAGGCGTTTGGTTTCTTTGGTGTACCCCAGATAGTCAAGGATGTACCTGGCTATAAGTTCCCCTTCGCGGGCCGCATCCGTACAAATGATCACACTGCCCGCCTGATTCAACAGTTTACGAATCACGTCCAATTGTTTCAATGCCGACGGATCAGCCTTATAACCATCTTCCGTCTTTACCTGGCGGACAACCAGTTTGAACGGGTCGGGAATAATCGGCAACATCTCCTTTTCTGCACGGACGATACCGTAGTCTTGAGGCAGGGCCAATGCCAGCAGGTGACCGTAAGTTCATGTAACGGCATAACCGTTTCCACTCAAATACCCTTCCTGTTTCTCTGTTGCGCCCAGAACCTGGGCGATGCTGCGTGCCACGGATGGCTTTTCACAGATACAAATTGTTCTCATCTTACTTGTTTTTTAATGTTGAATGACTATTTTATTTTTACACTCTTTGCCTTTGCCTTATCTTTCCGCACCTTTTTCTTGGGTTCTTTGGGTACGGAGAGTTTCTTTTTTTTCTCCGATGCCTGTATGCCTTCCGTCAGATTCGGTACGGAGGTTTCCTTTGCCGGGAAACGGCTGATTAAATCCATTGAGAATCCGGTCATCCCGACATCCAGTTTCACTTGGTCTGCCGGTCGGAGGTATTTCTCTCCGTTCTTCCGGGTTGCCAGTTCATACAGAACAGTTTCACGACCTTGCAGTATCCCTTCATAATTTTGGTAAGGAAGGTTCGATTCGGACAGGCCGTTCTGACGGAGCATCCCACAAATCTCATCGGGCGGCAATCCCCCGAACTTCCGGTCAAAGGGAGAAGAGAGGATATATCTGTATGTCGCCAAAAGCTGCTTTTCGTGGTTCATGTCGGGGCATCCTTCGTATCCCTGCAGTTGCTTTATCTTCTTTGCAATACTGCCAAGGCCCTTGAAAGTATTCCTGTCCCTATCCTGAAGAGGCATCCTGCCAATCCGGATCAGCTCCGTCTGGATGCGGTTCAGGTTGGATGTTTCCCATTTATTCAACAGGCTACTGCGGTTGTTCAAGTACTCATCCCGAAGTAAGGCAACCGGATTCCTCGTCTGGAGGAACAATCCGATCCGTTTCCCCCATGAAGGTTCGTGAAGGTTGGATGAGCTCCAGCGGATCGTATTGAAACGATAGGTGTCCATGAATCTCCTGAAAGGATTCCGGTTCGTGAACAGGTTCCTGAAAGTCTGCAGGAATGCTTTTCTTCCGGCATCCCTACGGCTGCGTGGTATCTCTTTTTCGGGAATGAATGTGTTATTTATCAATTCCATAAGCATTATAATTTTGGCTTCGCCTGCTTTTTGGCGGAAGCGTTTTTTGTCCTGACTTTTTTCTTTTCATTGTTACGTGGAGATTCGGGCTTGTCCTGTTGTTTCACGGCTGCTTGAACCTGTATAATATCCTTACAGACTCCAACAGACGGGCTTGTCCGTTGATAATCCTTCCTGATTCCATCCCTGTTTAACAGCATTCCGGCCAATGACCTGGCAGCTGTTTGGAGTTCATCCATCTTCTGCTGAAAAGGATAATCCCGGTGCAATTCCTTTTGTCGGGTAATCTCACGGATACCTTTCTCCACAGATAAGAAATCCTTTTTATAGGCAAACGATTCATCCGCCGGTAGATGGGCGTATCCTCTGTCTGCTATATCCTGAAGAGTCATGATGTTCCTGTTTCGGGCGGAGAGTTCCAGTGCGTTGGCTGTAACAAACCGGTCGAGGTTTTCTCCGATAGGGCGCATGTCGAAAGTGACGGAAGGCTTGTAATTCGCCAGAATTTCCATTGCCGCTTGCGGTATGGAGGTTTGATTCCCGTTGGAGAGTTCCAGCATCCGGCGCGAAACAGTTTCTATCCGGTAGATATTCAATGATTCCACATCCTGTAGAGAGCCTGAGTAGAAATTATCCGCCATTGATTGCAGGTAATCCCGGAATTTCCTCGTTCCGGATAATCCGTCATTGAATACCCGGATGCCTTGTTCCGTTTCAGCTATGGTGTAGAATTGTTTGGCCTGTTTCCCTGCCGCGACCTTTTCCATTGCATCCTCATACGCAACAAAATGCTTATAGCCCGGTGAGTGGTCCAACGCCTGGAAATTCTCTGCCGTCAGTTCCTTTTGACACGCTCTGAGGTAGGCCGCCTTTCGCAAAGGAACAGAGTTTTTTTCTGTGATACCTCCGTGAGAAACGATGAAACGAAGGGCTTTTTCACTGTCTTCTGCCGGTAGTTTGCCGGTGAAAGGTATATCTCCGGCAGGTATTCCCTCAAAATGCAGCAAGAGGTTATCCGGCATGGTTTTCTGATCCATGGCTATCCGGGCAGTCAGGTCCATAAATACCTGAAAAGAGTCCTTATCTGTCGGGAGATAGGATACGACCATGACAGTCGATACCCGGTTATCCGGCTGCAACTCTATAAACAGGCTTTTCAAATCTTCTTTTGCTGTCAATCTGTCTTTTATTTTTTCCATCCATGTAGGCATGACAATCAGTTTTAAATACGGGGATTATGTGACTTGTTACGGCGGGGAGCCGCCTTTTTCTTTTCAGAAGCCGCCGGTCCGGTCAGTTGCAGGGGAGGGCAAGTCAGTTTATATGCCAGACCGAGTATCTTGTCAGCAAGTTGTTGCTGTCTGTTTTGGATATTGTAGAATGCTTTTTCACTATATCCTTTTTTAGATTGCAGTTCGGACATTTCCTGATTCAGCGTTTTGAAATCACTATTGTAGGCGAATCCTTTATAATTCTCATTGGAATTGAAATCTGCCGGCAGACCGTATTCCCGTATAAAGAGCAGATTGAATATCTCTGCATTCTTCGGCGTTACCGACAGCTGGTAATCTTCCGTGAACTGTTTGAAGGCATGATAAGTCGGTTCTATGGGATAGCCGCCTTTTTTCAGCAGTTCGGATTGCTCTATGGGATACAATGGCATTTTCGCCAATTCCCCGTAGAAAGGATTGGATTGGAAAAAGCCCAAATGCTTCTGCATATAATGTTCCGTGCTATGGTTCGGATTGGAGATGTAGAATTCCCTGACCCGTTCCAGAGCCTGTACTTCCGGAGTGAAGAACCGGTCAGCCAAATATTGCAAATAGCATTGTTTGTAGACAGCTCCTTCATCCGTGGCAGGCAGGTAGACGGCACCTTTGGGAGTCTGTATGGAAATAATGGGGTCTATCTCTTTATTCTGCCGGTTATCCGGGGAAATTCCATAATCACGTTTCAGAATATAGGCTGCCTGACTGCGGATCAGTGCTTTGACCTTTTCCTGTTCGCCCTTGTTTTCTGCCGGAATATTCTGTAACGCATTAAACTGTGAGTTAAAAGAGTTCTTATGCATGAACGGAATTTGTCTGGTTATATAATCTATTCCATAAATTCCGGCTGTTTCTTGTAAAGACAGCAGCCGGAGTATCTGGGCATTTGCGATACTTGTGACTATCCCATAGGAAGACGCGAATTTGTCATAGGCGTCAAACGTCGGTTCTATGCGATGGCTCCTGTCCAGTCGTGCATTTCTCAGGATAGCCGCATCCAGATATTGCGCTTTATCCGGTATAAAGTCGTTTGTATATAATGAGAAGGGATTGGTGGATGTTTGAAATGCCTTTATAACTTCTTCATTCGGATTAGTCAGTTTGTACAAGTTGACAAACTCCGGTTTATCTTCGTCCGTAATAAAAAAACGGTCGGCTATGTGTTGCATATAGGAATGGCAGCACATCTTTCCGTAACCGGAATATTCAAACAAAAGCACCCCTTTTGCGGTTTCTACAGCGGTCAGGGTTTCCGACGGATCATCATGGAGGGTATTCTGTGCCAATGCGAAACGTTTGGCTTCCGGCTGTACAAGCAAATGGTTAGCAAGCCCGCTGGATACCAGCATGGGCAGGCTTTTTTCTGCATCGCGTGAATAAAGGTATTCCAATCCTCTGAGTGGGACATTGTTCTGCATGCTTCCTCCGTTCTCGCTGATAAAATTAGGTACCAGGCTGTTATCCTTGTCAAAGGGACGGATATCCGGGCAGGTTACTCCTGAGGGAAACTGGTAACGACACAAATCGAGATCAGGCAGGTGGCTTTGATAGAGGGATGGTTTGTACATTTCCCTTTGCCGCCGTAAATATTCGGTAAATCTTTGATTTGCCATCGATACTTCTTTCTCCGGTATCAGGTGTATTTCCAGTTGTCGGGGGTTTCCTTTGGAGTCCTGGGCAACAAAAAAATGAAGGATGAGTTCGGGATTTTTCTGTTTCATGTTTTTTCTTTATTAATGATTATAATTTGATTGATCCGGATTTCTTTCTTGCTTCTTTTTTCGCCTCCTTCTTTTCCGGGTTGGAAGGCTCGTATCCCCGGACATTGTATTCTGTTTGCAGGATTCTTCCGGCCACATCCTTTGCCGTTTTTTGGAGGGCTTCGGAAAGAGGTGAATGCTCCGGATTTTTCAGGTAGGAGTACGTCAGTCTCTCCAGTATTTTCTCAAAGCTGTTTTCATGGATAAACCCGTAGCCGGGTTTGGAGATGTCAATACCATTCTTGTAGATTTCATCCAGACGGGCAATATCCGTCATGAGTTCGCTTCTTTTCAGGTTGAACCTGCTTAAAAAATTATCATAATCGCTTTCGTCGGGTTTCATGGAACACCGGACGGATGGAGAATGGTCTTTCATGAGATCCTTTGGATAATAGACAGCTTCCGAGGGGATGAAACAGTGTGGCATCTCCGGTGTGAACATGGCGGCGCATTGTCTGGAATCTTCCACTATGATATTGTTGGCGGTGCTGAAATAATAGATCTCAAGGGAGTCTACACCTCTCAATGCTGATGAGAAATAATTGTCTGCCAGATATTGCAGATACCGTTCCATGCATTGGATTCCCCTTCCGGTATCATCGAATAAAAGCACACCGTTCCCGCTTTGTATGGCGGTAACGGTTCTCTCCCGGGTATTGTCCATCTTTTCCGAATGATATTGTATGTATGCCTCCAGTACTTTTGCTGTGTCGGCACTGTCATTTATCCTTTCCAGCAGAGCAACCGTATCAAACATGTGTCCGGGTAATCCCCTTGCAGAGATTTCATGGGCGAAAACAAGACTCCTGAGCGAAATGGAAGGGAGTTCCTCCAATTCCCCGTTATACATGACTTCATGTATGACGGAAGGAGTATCCATATCGATGTCTTTGTCCATTTGGAGACAATAGATGGTTTCTTCCGGAATATAGGTTCCGCCCAATGCGAGTTCCGCCTGCTCCCTCAGGTAATTGCCGCACAGCATATCCTGGTTCCCTCCGGATATATGGCTGTAATCAACTACTTTGCCCAGCCCGTCGTTTACATTAAAAAGAATGATATCGTTTGTATTCATATTTTCTGATTTATAAAGTGAATAATTAAGAGAGTTTACGCCCTTTCGATGGACCGGGAGTTTTTTCACTTTTAATTTTGTGATCCACCTTCTTCTTTTCCTCCAAGTCTATGGCTCATGGAAAACAGACCATTATCTTGTCCGGGCAGCAAAGGGAGATTCTTTTTTGTTTCATGGATTCGTCATCCAACCGGATGCGGACAAAGTAATCCATCTCCCCTTTTCCGGTTTCCTTGATGGCGATGACTTTCCCTTTATAAGGAATGGGAGCCTGTTCTTCCGGATCGTTCTCTACAATCCGTACTCCGATGCGAATCTGACTTTTAAGTATCATATTGCTTTATTTTATTCGGTTGCTGTTACGCTTGTTTTTGATGTCCGCCTTTTGGACAGTCTTTTTCTCTTCCGGTAGCGGATAGAGCAACCCCTCTTTCATCATATACGTCTTGATGCCGAAAGGTTTGGATGAGCTTTCAATCCTGCCTTGTTCAAAGTTGGCTTTACAATATTGCAGGTGCCTGGTCGCTTCTTTGTCGTTTTCCGGTATATAAAGCGCATAGCCCGAAGCCAGTACCCATTTTTGTACCTCATTCAATTTTTGGGTTCCGGCAGTAAAAGCAACGGTGGAATCATTCAGCATGTTTTCAAGGGAACGGTGCCCTCTCACATCGAAATCCCTTTTCAGGATATCGCCTGCAGCCTTGCGGATTTCCAATGACCATTGTTCGAATTTCTCCCCGTCAAATTCATCAGCCGATTTGACTTGAGTTATTTTCTCCAGTTCATTGGCATACGGCAGCAGTTCATTGAAATGGCTGAAAGGCTGCTCATAGATATTCATGTAGCCGTTCCGCATGACCGTCAGCAACCGGTAGATGTCATGGTTCTCCCGGCTGATAGAAACATGCGTATCCTTATTGAAGTGCCAGTCAGTGGCGAATTTTATAAAACTTTCCCCTGTTGCTTCCATTGAATGATAGTAGGAAGGTTTTAACCCGTCGATGAATCCTTCGGGCAGTTCGGATGCACGGATATAGGAAGCCGGATAAAAATTGAAAAAGTAATCCAGCTCCATCGGTTTGCACGGCTGGAAGGATGCATCTATGAAAGGGACCAGTTTGTCCTGGACGGACATGCAGTCATATACGGCCAGATGGCCCGTATTATAATGCGGATCGAAGTAGTGGTCAGTCAGATGCTGGAGGCATTCCCGGAATCCGTTCCTGCCGATTTCATTGCCGGAAAAGATAAGGTATCCGAAATCGTTTTCCACGACCTTTAAAGGAAATGCATACCGGGGCTGGCAGCGGTATAATATCCTCTTTTCCTGTTGTTGCAGGCGGAATTCCATATAAGCGGATTCCTGCATGAGGTATTTTTTCAGTACGCTGCCATCCGGTTCATTTTTATATTTATAGGTATAGGCGGCATCATGCAGGGAGATGCGTTTGGTCGGAGGAATGCAATGTTCCTGGAAATACGGTAGCAGTTTCTTGCTGATATATTCTTCGAAAGTGACATGAGGGTCTATCCGGGGAATGTGTTTCATATTCCACAGGTCATACCGGAGCATTTCCATGTCGGGGATATAGGGGCAACATTGCGCTTCCTTGATGTTATCAATAAGGAATTTGCGGAACGACTGTTCTATATCTCCTTCCTGAACGAACGTAAGGGCATTCAGAGATTGTTGGGGTGCATAGTGATGATACCGGTCTATCGCTATAAAAATACTTCCCGGCTTGTCGGGATTGAAGAATTGATTTTCCTCTTGGTTTTTCTTGTCCATGTTTCTACAGTTTAGGATGGGTATTTTTTTTCTTTTTCACGTCCCGCTTTTTATTCAAAGCCTTTTCGATAACCGCTTTCACTTTGAATACCTGCTTGTTTCCGGGCGGTTCTTTAGAGAATATGATCCGGGAGAAATCCCCGTTCACCCATGCATAGGAATGGGACGGGTTGTTCTTTGCCTCTGCGGGCAGAAAGAGTGCGTGTCCTGCCTGCAGTACCTGCCGGTGAGGGGTAAAGAGGCGGACACCGTCTACCATGACACTGTCCCTCGGGTCACTGAGAATATTCTCGACCGTGCGGTGTCCACGCACGTCGTAGAACCGTTTGAGAAGTTTATCTATTTCATCCTTGTCCCGGTTACTTTCCTCTATCTGTTCCCGAATTTCCGGTGTCGAGGTTCGCCGGGAGAGTTCGAAAACTGCGCGTTCCTTGTCCGCCATCGCATCCAACGCTTCAGTGATATTGCAGTTGCGGTGGCTGACCTCACAATGTGCATTGTGGCAAAAACTGCGGAAATCTTCAGAAGTAGGCTTCATCTCATTCTGATATGCCAACTTCATCTCCGGGATTTTGTGCATCTTCAGGTAAGGATATTCAGTGAACAGGTTCTCGCCCGGATTGACAGACGGTCCCTGTTTGAGGATGCCTTCCGCTTTGTAGACATGGACCGGGCCAAGGTTGCAATGGGGATCGAAGTAATGGTCCGCCACAAGCTGCAGGAATTTCCGCATGCTTGCCTGTCCTTTTACCGTATGGGTGAAGAATAAAAAGCCGTCAGCGGTTTCTATGGCTGTATAGGATTGTTCGGGTTGCTTCATTATTTATAATTTAGGGGAATTGTTCTTTTTCTTTTTTGCTTCTTTTTTCAAAGCGGCGGTATATGGGATGATTCTGCCGTTTTTCTCCTGATACACTGCTTTGCCTGCCGGTGGCTTGGAATATGCCACCACCCGGTCACATTTCTTCTCGGCATGGAGAAAGTGCAAACCGGGCATTGATTCGGATATTCGGGAAGAGTAGATCCATTTGCCTTCCAGCAATGCCTGCCTCATGGCTTCGCCGGCATCGGCTCCACCAATGAGAAACGGAACGCTCTTGTCATTCAGCGTCCTCTCCAATGTACGGTGTCCCCTTACATCAAATTCTGTTTTGAGGATATTTTCCGCTTTCCGGCGCATTTCATCCAGCACATCAGCCAAATTCAAACCGGAGGATTGTCCGTTGATGCAGTTATCTATCCGGGTGACATACTCTTGAAATACATTCCGGTATCCGAAAGCCGGATCAACTACAAGGTCACGCTTGAATCCGTTTTCTATCAGATACAGCAGTTTGCTGATATCCGCATTGTTACGGCTTGCAGGGCATCCGGCAAATTCAGTCAGGCGAAGGAACTCGGAAGCGGTCGGCTCCATATTCGTTTCAAACGTCTGCCTCCACCGGTTCCGGTCACGGAAAGTATCTTTTGAGAAGACGGTTTCATCAAAGCCATATTCCCCTTTCCCGTTTTGAGGATTCTTCCGGTAACAGGCATCCACCAAAGGACAGATATCGTCGGACAGCCTGTTGACCTGGTATTGCCTGACGGGGCCGGGTTCGCTATGGACCCAGAAATAGTTGCCGGATAGTTGCTGGTAAAAACTTTTTAATCCGCCCCGTCCTGTTTGGGTGTCACTGAAGAACAGGATTCCTTTGGAAGTCTCCACAGCATGCAAGGGTAATTTATGAATTGGATTATAGTCATATCTGACAGCCAGTTCATCCTGTTTCCGGTGAAACCGGAGCAGTCCGTCCAATTGCTCTGCTGTCAACTTGGGCAGCTCGCCGGATACCATGAGGATGTCGCTGCGTGACTGTGCAAACAGTACATTCCTTAGATTGGTGCTTATAAGGGGGACCAGTCCCTTTTCCCGGATATAGGGCAGAAAGATCCGGTTGATATATTCTTTCTTAGCAATATCCCTTGTGAGGACAGGCACATCCGTCATTTTGGGGAATGAATAGATTTCCAGACGGGTATCCGGTACGAAAGCGGCATATTTGGCTTTTATTGATTCCCGACTGAACAAAGCCATAAACGTATAGACAGGGTCTTGCTGGTCTGGATCGGCCGGATAGAGCATATAAGAGGATTCCGCATGAGGTCTCTCCTTGCCGGTTTCATAACCGACAAGGAGGTAACCTTCACCGTCTTTCCTGAAAAGATCTTCCAACAGTTTGGGATCATCAGAAATATAGGCTGCCATATTTTTATATTTTAGGGGTGATGGACTGCTTGCGGTTGCGCGTTTTCTTTTCCGTTTGCCGGGAGGCTTCTTCTTTTTTCAGAGGCTTTCCGGCTGTTTGTACCGGTCCGTTAATAGGTTGCTCACCGTTACCAGCCTGCGGCTGTTCCTGTTTCTGTCCCTGTTCCAGTCTCTTGGTGCTTCTTTCCCACAAGAATTCCACGCCGCGTTCGGCTGCGCTCATCTGGATGGAGGTGGAATAGCTCTTGCCGTTACTTGATTGGAAACGGATCGGCACTTCTTCGCCACGTACGGCCGCTTCATATTCCTGCGGTGAAAGGGTATAATCCTTTATCTTGCGAGGAATGCGTGCCTGTTCCACCGGCATGTGGAACAATTCATTCGTCACCGGGTCTTTGGAAAGGTAGCAGGGTTTGATTTCCTTGGTACGGTAATCGATGATCATGTCGACCGTTCTGCCCAGGTTGCCGGTGCGGTCCAGTGTCTTGAGGTCATCCTCCGTCAGCATATGTCCTCTGTAATCTTCACCTACTTTGGGGACCTGGCGGATATAGTGGATATCAAACTTGACCGCCCCGTTTTCATCACGGAACAGGGAGAGTTTGGCATCGCCGTTCTCACGTCCCAGTTCGGAGTCTTTTGCCACACGGAAAGCCACGGCGGAGGTTTTTCCTTGCAGCATCCTTTCGAGGCTGTCCTTTGCGTTCTTCAGGCCGTCCGGGGTAATGCCGTAGCGGGCTGCCTGTTCCCAATTCACTTCCCGTTCATTGAAACGGTGGTTGTTATACACCCGGGTGGAAGCCAGTTCTCTACGGACCGCCTCGTTTTGTGGTTCCTGAGCCGCCTCTATTTTTCCTTTGGCCTGCTCTACAGGTGTTTCCTTCGGGATGTTGTACAGGGAGTAACGTCCCGGATTGTTGTACTGGTAGAGAAAGTTCTTTCCGAAGTTGGTGAAGAAGTTCCCTCTCTGGTCCACCTTGATGAACTGGCTTTTGTTCGCTTCATTGGCATCAAGCGTTTCCAGCTCGCCATTTGCGGTGATTCCTTTTACCCCTTTGGCTTTCTGCTCTTTCTTGTCATACGCCATCAGGTACCCGTGTTCCGGGGCTGCCCCATTGTTTTCTGGAGCTAAGTTTACATCGTTCATATACGTTAATTTTAAAGATTAATGAATCATTTGCAAGGGTAAAAGTACTATCTTTGCCTTTAAATAAATTGATTATGAGGAAGTTGTCATTAATTGTCATGTTCTGTCACTTATTGTCATGTCCGGCTTTTGCACAATCCCCGTCGAAGGGGTTTAAAAGCGGACTCGGTTCAATCGTTTATCGTATCCATTCCGCCCGGCAGTGAAAGTCTTTCGTATGAAACAGCCGGTTGCCGGTAACCGTGCTGGCTGATTATCCTATTATATTCCCCTTGAACGAGAGCCGTAAGAGGTTTGCCGTTTCTTCCGGTTTCGGAGTGAGGATGCATCCGGTGAAAAAGAGAAGGATTCTCCATGCCGGAGTGGATATTGCCGCACCTTATGGCACGCCGGTCCATGCCTCGGGAAGCGGGAAGGTCGTTGAAGCGCGGTACAGCGGCAGTTACGGCTGGTACGTCGAAATCCGGCATGCGGGTGGTTTTTCCACGCTGTATGCGCACTTGAGTAAATTGTACGTGACAAAGGGGAACGATGTCCGCATGGGCCGGCATATCGGCAATGTCGGGCATACCGGCATCGTAACCGGCAACCACCTGCATTTTGAACTGAGAAAAAACGGAAAGCCGCAGAATCCGTTGCAATGGATGATACTGAGGGAATTCCGTTCTAAAAAGAGCCATTAATCCAATCCGTTATACAATGAATATTGAAGAAGCTAAAAGCATTCCGTTGGAGGATTATCTCCGGCGCATGGGATTTTCCCCGGTTAGAAAACACGGGGACAGTATCTGGTATTGTTCTCCTTTCCGTGAGGAGAAAACACCCTCATTCAAGGTGAGCGAGTCGCATAACCTATGATATGATTTTGGCCTCGGACAGGGAGGGGACATCATCACCCTGGCGATGGAGTTTCAAAAGACGAGGGATATCTCCTGCGCCTTGAAAGCGATTGAGGGACATTTTCCGGCTATAACCCGGACTGCCGCCTCTTCCCGTCGGGCAGGGCCACCGGACACCGGCTACCAGCAGGTACGCATTGATCCGCTTACGAATCCGGTCTTGCTGGATTATCTTAAGGAGAGAGGCATCCCGCCCGAAATCGCAAAGAAAACCTGCAAGGAGGTACATTTCCAAAACAAGGGAAAATGGTATTTTGCCGTGGCCTTTGCCAACCGTAGCGGCGGGTATGAGATCCGCAACAAATACCTGAAGGGCAGCATCTCTCCCAAGGAGATTACACATATTAAAAACGGCGGCGACCGTTGCATCGTAGTCGAAGGTTTCATGGACTACCTGTCATACCTCACACTCAAATCAATGCGCCCCGGCAGCGGGCAGCCTGCCGATTATATCGTATTAAATTCGGTCAGCAATGTCGGTAAGGCTATTCCATTATTAAAGGAGTATAAAAGTGCCTTCTGCCTGCTGGATAACGACCATGCCGGGAGGGAGGCATTCTGCCGGATGGCTGAAGCCGGATGTCCGGTCAGGGACAAGTCGGCCTGTTACGCGGAATATAATGATCTGAATGATTACTTACTGGGAAAGAAGATGGTATCAGGAAACCGGCAACACCCTGCCGGGAGCACTTCCGCCAAAGAAAAACCGAAAGCGAAACAGCACGGGTGAAAATTGTAACAGGACCGCGGCTTAGGGCACAAAGAGGGAGAGTCAAATCCGGTTAAACAGATTTGACTCTCTTTTATTTCACCCTCCGGCTGTTCGCCGGATAGCTATTCTTAGTAGTTTCTAATCAGCAGTTCGTTAACCGCTTCCCTCTTCTCGGCAATGGAACAGATGGAACGGAAGATGCTGATCCGCTGGATATGGAAACCGGCATAAAGGTCGTCGAAGAAGGTATTCGCCGGATTCTTCTGCCGGGGATCGGAGTTGGAAAGCATTCATTTACCACCCGCTTCGCCTATTTCCTTACAAAAATCTGCCAAGGCGACCTGCTCTTCATCCCCGAAATCCTGCGGCATATACGAGGTGCAGGCATTGCTCTCATTGACCGGCTTGTAAGGCGGATCAAAATAAAAGAAGGATTGGGTCCCGATGTACTCTCCGGTCTGCCGGTAGTCGCCGTCCAGGATAACGACGTCCTGCAGCAGCTTGTGGTTAAAGCGGATCAGTTCCTCTTCCAGCAGTTTCACCCTTCCCCCGAAACCGAAAGTGACCGACAGCTTGCCCTTGCGGTTCACGGAGTAGATGCCGTTATAACAAGTGCGCATGAAGAAGATAAACAGAGCGGCACGGGTGATGTTATCCGGATTCCCTTCATTGTAATAGGCGCGTTTCTCCATGAAGTAAACCCTTCTTCGGGCATGTTCTTCCAATGCGATGTATTCCTCCTGTATCCGGGCAAGCACCCCGATCAACTCTTCCGGGGATTCCTTGATGACGCGGTAGACATTGACCAGGCTCTCGTTGGAGTCATTGATGACGCAGCGGATTTCCGGATAGACCTGTCTTATTCAGAAGAATAGGGCACCGCCCCCGACAAACGGTTCTACATACGTGTCCATCTGTCCGAAGTCTTTGGGAAGCGACTCGATAAGTACGGGGAGCAATCTTCTTTTGCCTCCCACCCAGGGGAAGCAGGGTTTTCCCGGCAGAGCAGCCGGAGAACTTTTCTTTACTTTTTCCATGTTTACAACATTTAAATGGTTAATAAATTAAATAGGGATTATTCATCGTCTGCCGTTTCCAGCAGGTGTTTCAGATTGGGATCATTCTCAATGCGGAGCAGCTCTTTTTCAATAATCTGCGCCACATCTTCCTTGATTTGATAGTAGCTCCTTTCGATTTCCTCTTTCATGTGGTCCTTGCCGTCCGGGCCGGTAAAGTCTGTGATGACGGGGATGGGCTTGTAGGCTTTTGTTTCAGCGGCTACCCGTTCATTATCCACGACAATCTCGGCATGGAAGATTTTTTGATTGATTTTCTCTCCGAAGTTGTCACAGACTGCACCGACGAATTCTCCCTGCGAGAGGTTTGAAATCTTGGAGGCAGGGATAAGCGAATCGAGCTGGGTGCTGATGTTGGTGGAAGTATCCTCCCGTGTCATATTGATGGATTTGCGTTGCTGAAGCACTTTTCCGAATCTTTCCGAGAGGTTCTTGGCTGTTTCACCCACCACTTGCCCGGCAAAAATATTGCCGATTGTGTTCTGGATCACACGCGCCTCCTTGTCACCGTAATCCCGTATCAGCTGGCTGAAATCCTGTGCGCCCAGACATACGGCTACTTTATTGCTTCGGGCCGTGGCAATCAATGTGTCGAGTCCCCGAAAGTAAATCGTTGGCACTTCGTCCACGAGAATGGAGCTTTTCAGCTTTCCTTTCCGGTTTACGAGTTTGACAATACGGGCATTGTAAAGCCCCAATGCACATGAGTATATGTTTTGTCTGTCCGGGTTATTGCCCACACACAACACCTTGGGAGCATCGGGGTTATTAATATCCAGCGTAAAATCATCCCCGGTCATGATCCAGTACAAGGCCGGGCTGATCATACGTGAAAGCGGAATCTTGGCGGAAGCTATCTGGCCCTGGAGCTGCTCCATCGCACCGCCTTTCCAGGCATCCATGAAGGGGGAAAGATAGTTCTCCAGTTCCCTGTAGGAGGTCAGTATGGTGAATACGTCCGAGTACGGTTTATTCAACAGTTCAATGGCATGGGGGAATGTACAATATTTCCCGTTCTCGTAAATTTTGAGATATCATATGATGGCTGCCAGCAATACAATCGGACTCTCTACAAAGAAGTCTCCCTGTTTCTGAATCCAGCTTTTGTTCAGGTTTAACATGATGACATATGCGGACTCGTAGGCATCCGCAATGTCGGACAGGAACGAAGGATTCAGGGGGTTACACCGGTGGCTGTATCTGGGATCATCAAAATTGATCACATAGAAACCGACAGGTCTGCTATATTTATCCTTGTTTTTAAGCAGCTGGTTATAAGCGATTATACTTAAATCCGGATACTTGAAGTCATAGATATAAGCGGCAAATCCTTTCTCTATTTGCTGGCGGATATAATTATTGATAATGGCATAGCTCTTTCCTGATCCCGGAGTACCTAAAACAAGGCTTGCCCGGAAAGGGTTGATTACATTGATCCAACCGGAGTAAGTCTTTCGTTGATAACGGAAACGGGTAGGCAGATTCACCGAGTATTCATTGGCAAGCAAGCGGGTTTCCTGCATGAAGCTCTCGTTCTCGTCGTTAAAGACATCATCCATAAACCGGTTCTTCAAGAGACGGCTGATCCATACTCCGGCAGTAAGCAGGCAGATATATCCGGCAGCTACGGTAACTGCATATAATAAGGTAAGAAGCGTAACGGAGAAACGGATTGTTAATAAGAACTCACTACCGAAAAAGAGTAGCAGCCCGGCTATAAGATAACAACCGATATTCCTTCATGTCATCTCCACGTCCTTCCGTCCTCTGGCTCCCATACAGGAGAAGAAGAGAAAGAGCAGGCTGAAGGATTTGCTGACCAGCGAGTGGGAAAACAGTCCCGTATCCCGTTGGAAGTTGAGCAGTATCTTATCCACGACACCGATGGTCAGGTTCATGGAAAGGAAATAGGGATAACAGAAATAATAGACATTCATCACCAGGAAGATGATGCTGATAGCCCTCATAAAGTCGAGGTTCTTATTGAGTCCTCTGGTTTCGTCTTGTGACATAAGCGGTATGATAATGAATTAATAGTAATACAATCTGTTAGCCGAGACGCGGTCCCCTGCGCTTTCTCTTCTTCTTTTTCCCGTAAGGGCTTTGGGGCAGGTCTTCTCCCGGATAAGGATAAGATTCCAGGGAGAAGATATCCAACAAACCTTCCACCAGTCCCGGCTCTTTCCTCTCCGGCTCACTCTGGTGCAAGTGAGGTTCTTCCTCTTCCTTTCCCGGTAGAAGCACACCGTACTGCCGATTGATAATCGATGCCGAATATTCCTTACCCAATGCCGAACCTTTAAATACGGTTTGGGAAGTATGATCTATATAGGTGACTCCGTAAATCACCCCCGCAACGTTCTCATAAAGCATGGCGGCGATCCCCCTCGTGCCTAAAGCCCGGAGGAATCCCTCGCGGGTATCCTGTTTCAGGGCTGTGGCAATCGCCTCTTTTGTCTCCTGGGGAATGGGATGTTTAGCCATCCATTGTTTGCTTTTGAAAAACTTCTTCTGCAGAGCTTCATAGCCGA
>ULSC01037034.1_pt1 | contig 16181 bp, 10 predicted proteins | sample 1955981 | NCBI WGS metagenome assembly ULSC01 (sample SAMEA4835698, study PRJEB28245) | human gut metagenome | biome: gut microbiome; material: fecal sample | place: Denmark | collected 2008
GTCCGAAATAGTTTCGGCACTCCTTTGCCAGATTGCTCGTTCCCCAGCCGCTTTCAAACGCCGCCTGTGCCAGAATGACCAGCGGATTCAGGTTGAAGGCGGCTCCTGCCGACACAGCTGCCGGTAGGCATTCTTTTACGAAGTTGATTTGCGCTGGTTTCATAATTCTCCGGGTCTGTCATCTTCACCACCTGCATTGGACTTATCTGTCTCTTGTCCAATACGTTCAATACTCACTTTGGCGATCATTTCGCGCAGCTTAACTCCCGGAGAATAGATTATTCGCGGCTTCCTGATCAATGATGCGTGAAAATCATCCGCATTTACCACTCCGGAGCTTCCGAGTGAGAGCCGGAAGTTGCCCAATGCACCCAATTGGACCACTTCGCCACGCAACAACGCTTCCTGCATGCAACGGATCAGTCCCAACAAGACGAGAGCCACGTCACCGTCGCTGGCTGTTGAACGGTCTGCCACCACATCGCAGATCGTGTCGAAATCCATCATACCAGTGACATTGGCCGAGGCATAATACCGCTTGGCATCGGCTGCCGCACCTTTGGTCAGGTCTTTTTTTAAAACAAGTTTGTACTTTACTGACATACGATTAATAGATTAAGGGTTAGTGATTTACTACATTACAAAGATACGGTGTCCTGAGGTCTGGCGGGAAAGGTATATACGGTTAGCTGAGGTTTTGGCGGTATTTCTTGTTTTTTTGTAAAATAATTGTCGGATTCCTTGCATGATACCAAAAAATATCGTACATTTATAATGTATTAGAATGTTTAAATCAAAATTATTATGAATGATAAAAAAATAGAGCTTATATCGGCAAAAGGAGCCATGGGTGTTACCGAATTCGCGCTCCTTTATTTCCCGGAATCTCCCCCTGAGACTGCCTATAAAAGGATGTGGGTATGGATACGGACTTCGCGTGGTCTGAAAGAAAAACTTTTGGCTGCGGGATGGGTGAAATTCCAGAAACTTTATACGCCGAAGCAGGTCGCCTGCCTGGTTGAGCACTTGGGGGAACCTTAGAAAGAATAAACAACCGAAAGAGCCGCACGAAGCGTTCCTGCGGGAACTGTAGCCTTTCATTTAATACACAATAGTATGGTAATACAAAAAGAAGTCGAAGGTACTTGCTTCGACTCTGCGTTCCAGACAGGGAGCGCCAGTTTGATGACCTTGAATCAGTACATCGGTAAGGTGAAGAGTGGTGAGTATGCGAGACCGATCGCCTATCTGCGTGGGCTTATCAAAGCCGGCAAGAAGGATGAAGCTGATGCTTACAAGAAAAAACTGCCCCTCTATGTCGCCGGCGGCGTGATGGAAGGAGGTCGTAAGTTGGAACACATGGCGCGCTATAGTGCTTGCATGGTGATCGATATAGACGATTCGCCTATACCCGTCCTTGAATTGCTCCGCCGGGCGGCTGAGCTCCCGTATGTGAAAGCCGGTCATGTCAGCCCTTCCGGGACCGGCGTCAAGCTCTTCATAATGGTCGACAGTGATTTGAAAAATCATAACTTGGCCTTTGGAGTCGTCAAACACCGTGTCGAAGTGGATCTTCCGGGCGTGAAGGTGGACATCAGTGGAAAAGATCCGAACCGTGGCTGTTTCGCCGGCCATGATCCGAACGCTTTTTATAAGGAAGAATCTGAAGCGATCGAAATCCCCGTTGCTGACCCGGAGCCTCAGGCCGCTTCCGGACATCCCTCTGGAAGCGTGTGCTCCGGCACGCGGCTTTCGAACTACATTGACAAGTATGAACAAAGCAATACTTTTGTTGCCGGTAACCGTCATTCCTATCTTGTGAAGCTGTCCTCTGTCTTGAACAATGCCGGCTTTTCTCTCTACGACGCTGTCAGTGAGTGTGTCCGCCGCTACGGTTCGGTCGACTTTCCGGCTGCCGAGGTCGAGACAACAGTAAACGACATCTACCGGCGCTACAGTGCCTCGCATGGGAGCTGTGCGTTCCGTCCGGACGGGACCAGTTCCGTCCCGAAGTCTGCCAAATCTGCCAAGTCTGCCACCCCCTTTCCCAAAATGGCACAAAAGGATGTAGAATACGGTGAATGTGATGATATAGAGCTGGATAACACCCTTCTTCCTTGCTTTGACGAGAATATCTACGGTCACTTGCCACCTCTTCTCACGGACATATTGAAATGTGCGTACAGTCGTACGGATCGCGACATTTTGCTGATTTCTTCGCTGACGCTTCTGAGCAGCGTGTCTCCTGGTGTCAAAGGTTCGTTGGGCGAACACGATTACACACCTGCCTTTTATTCGATCATAACCGGCGGTTCTGGAAGTGGGAAAGGGCGTATCGCTGCCCTGCAACGGATGCTCGAACCCTGGCAACAGTATATTTATGACAATTCTCGTCACCAGGTTGAAGAATATGAAGAGTTGCAGGAAGCATACGATAACTACAAGATGCATAAACGTCAGAAACAGACCTCCAAACAGCCGCTCGGGCCGGCTCCGTCAAAGCCGAAGGTGGTGAAACAGAGAAACCTTGCGCTGACGGGTAACGTCACGCAGGCCCGGCTCGTGGAACTGCTCGAAGCCAACTATCCTTACACATCCTGCATGGTCGATACAGAGATGGAGACGGTCTTGAGCATGTTCTCGCAGGATTTTGGCAAGTATAACGATGTGCTGAACAAGTCGTATCATCATGAACCTGTAGGCAGCTCGACGAAAAGCAGCGGATCGTTCATGGTCAAACGGCCCAACTTGGCACTACTGCTGAGCGGTACTCCTGCCATGCTTCCCCGCCTGATCCCTTCGACCGAAAACGGTCTCTTCAGCCGTATTCTGATGTACCGCATACCGGGAAGCGGGACCTATCGTCCGTTGACTTCGGCCGACGATAGCCCGGCAGCATCCGAATATTTTGAAAGTTGGGGGCAGCGTGTGCTCGATATCGGAGTTTTTCTCGACAACTCTCCGACCTGGGTCAAATTTAGTGATGCCCAACGTAAACGCCTCGATCGTTTTTTCGAGCGCGAGTACTACAATGTCCGTTCTTTCGGTAACGAAGACATGGAGTCGACGGTCCTGCGCTATCGTCTGGCTATTTTTCGCATAGGAATGGAACTGACCGCGTTGCGCAAGGGCGAGAGTGGTTGCTCGGAGCGTGTCTGGACGATCAGCGACGATGATTTCGCCACCGCCTTCCATCTCGGCAAGGTTTGTCTGCAACATGCCTATGTCGTGGCTACATCGTTGCAGAGTGCTTCGTCGGAAGTACACTTCCGGTTTCCACACCATTTGCGCAACTTGTTTGTCTCCCTTCTTGATTCTTTCAAACGCATTGACGTGGTCAAGGAAGCGAATGTCCGTGAAATTTCAGAATCGACTGTCGATAAATTCCTTCGGAAACTGCAAAAAAATGACTTAATCATCTCAGAAGGAAATGGTTATTACCGGAAGACGGAACGGGGAAAGCAGGTCGTCGAAATTTAAAAAGGCCCCGGCAGACTTGGCGGACTTTGGCAGGTTTTTCAGGCAAAATCCGAAAAACTTCAAAAAACAGACCGGTAAGCATCGGACCAACGACGGACACGTACCCCTTTGAAACGCAGTAAGCATCGGGGTTTTCCCTAAAAAGCACCGATTTTTGAACGAAAGTGGTATTAATGAATTTTTAGAATGCTATTTTTGTGGATAAATCTCTGTGGATGAGCTATTTGGTGGATGTAAAAATGACGAAAAAAAACGATCGTTTCTTTTCGTCATTTTTACAGCACAAAAATACATATACTTTTTAAAACCACAACCCTTTTCCTGAAAAAAAATCTTATCTCTATATCCTTTCTTATCAATTAGATAGCAATTTAAGGACAAAAAACCACCTTTTCAACACAAACTCCAAAAAGAGGCGAAAAAAATGACGAAAAAAAACGATCGTTTTTGCTATCAAAATACGAAAGTTAACACGTGTACATATATATAGGACGAACATTTCAATTATTGTATTATTAATATTAAAGTTTAGATTATGAACAAGAGAATTTCTACTCTTTTGACAGCGGGCTTACTGATGGTAGGTGCGTTGTTTGGTTCTGCAAACGCTACTCCTACAGCGGAAGCCGCAAAAGGTGATTTGCAGAATGGTGCAAAGTTCTACTTAGGTAACACAACAAATGGTTTCATCAAAGTAGATCAAACTTACAAAGTAAATGGAACGGCTGTTTCCACTTATGATGCTACAGGTGATGTTGCTATCGGAAATGCTGCTTTGTTTGAAGTTGCTGATTATGCTTACAATGCAATTGGTGACTTTTCTACGTTTACATTGAAAGCTGATGGAAAACCGTTTTATGTGACGAAAGCAAATGGTAATGCGTTAAATGGTAATGTGACAGATGTTGCAACTGTTACAAACATCTTTACTGTAGAAGGTAAAGGATTGAATTTTACAAAACTTTCAGTTTTGAATTTGGCTGGTCAATTTGAAGTTAATTCAACTGCCGCTACGACATATGATGTAAGTGCTGCAGGAACAGCAGCTACAGCATGGGTTGCTAAAACAGACCTCACTGTCGATGATTTGAACGCCAACCTTTCCGGTCAAGGCTTCAAGTTTGCATTCCCAAATGCAGTTTCTGATCCGGATGTCAATCCGTTTGCAGATCAGATGATTGCTGTAGATGCATCTACTGTAGATGCTGCATTGACTACAAGTGTAATTTCTACTCCTGCAATATCTGGTATGTATTTTGTTAAAGCTGACGCTGCCGGTAAGAAACTGTTGGTAACAGGCTTTACAAAAGCACAGGTTGAAGCTGCCACATTTATCGTATTGAATCCGGAAAAGAACTTTGGTATCACAGGCTTGGATGCTGCAACTGGTGAAGGCTACGACTTTACAACTGTAAAAGGTAACAAGTTGGCCGATAACAACGTTAAGAAAGATGGTAAAGTTGCAAGCGTGAACGGTGTTTTTGCTGTTTCAGAAGATGATCCTCAGAATGCAGAAGGTGAATATACGATTACATTGGCTTCTGCTAAAGTTGAAGGTAATGACAACACGGCTGCTTCAAACTTGTTTGTAGGTGCTTACTCTTTGACTACAGGTGGTATCAAGACTTATATCACGACTGTTGGTTCCGGTAACGCCGACAAACTGTCTTTGGCTATGACAACAAGCAACACTTGGGCTGCTGCTACTGACGTATTGAAAGCAGACGATGCTGCTATCTACAACATCTCTTTCTTGGGAACTAAGCCGGCTAACACTGCTGATGCCGCTAAATCTTTGTATGGCAAATATTTGATCCCGACTTATGGTGCTGCATTCGGCGCAGCCGTAGCAGCTCCGGAAGATGTAGATGTAAATGCTCCGTTGGCTCAGTGGGTTGTTTCTGCTGTTAGTGGACGTAACTTCGAATTCAAAAACCGTGAAACAAACGTGACTTTCACTGTCAGCATGTATAAGACTGACAAGGCTGGCGAATATGCAATCAGTACTGCTGCATTGAGCACAGGTACTGCTGTTACAGGTATTGTTGCAGGTTCTGTGGACTTGACCGATATTAGTAACTGGAAATATCAGATTGTCAAACTGACTCCGACAACTGAAAGCGAAGGTTTCTTGGCATTGACAGATGCACAGTTGAGCCAGCAGACTGAATTGGTATTCAACGGTACTGGTTCGGTAACGGTTGAAAAGCTGTACATGGCTTACAAAGGTACTAATCCTTACTTTGTTCCTATCAACAATCCGGCTTATAGCGTTCAGTGGATGTTTGAAAAGGCTGAAAGCGTAAAAAATAAGATGAAATATGCTTATCTGGACGGAACAGATGTAAAACAGAAAGACTCTGTTGTAAACGTTGCGACTTCTTATTTGCTGTACAATTTGAAGAACGATAATTCTAAGCAGTATTTTGGTGGTGTTACTAGTGATTATAAAGCTGCAACTGCTAAAGACGATGCCAAACGTGTATTCTTCAAGAAAAATGTAGATGGAACGTATGCTATGATTGAGTTGGGCAAAACTGATATTACAGCTGGAAATGATGAAGTAAATTACAGTGGTCTGATTAAGTATGATGCTAACAAATGGTCTGTAAATACAACAACTGCTGTTTTTGACGCTGCTTCTGCAACTTTGGATGAACTGGATGCTCCTTATTCAGCTGTAACGGTTGACTTTAACGCTCTTTCTGAATCATTGGAAGCTGTAGCACGTCACGCTACATTCAATAGCGAAGAAGGTGCTGTTGCTGTGAAACAGAACAAGAACGGTATCTTGGAAGGTATTATCGGCGAAGGTATGACATTCTGGTTGGATACAGCTGATATCGACAAGGATTTCCATTCTTTCTATATCTCTAAAGGTAATGGTGAAGAAGAAGCAAGAGACTTCTTGTATTTCGCAACGGATTCTATGCTTCATTGGGATGCTAACAAGGCTGATTATGTATATAATGTAAACTATGCTTTGGAAGGTTCTTATACAGAAGTAGATGGAAGTGATGGCGATTTGAAAGCTATTTTCCGTCCGGCAACATTGGCTGGTCTTGACACAATCTCTACGACTGTAAACGGCGAGACTGTTTTGGTTGCAGAAGAGGAAGAAGAAGATGTATGCTTGGGTGGTGTTGATAACTTCAAGTTCTACATTATGAAAGCTTCTGAAAGCAGCTATGTAATCAGACCGATTTCTGCTCCGAATTATTATTTGTACAACCTGAACGGTAAGTTAGGCTTTACAAATCAGGTGGAAAAAGCTCTGGTTGTTACATTGGGCGAAGGCGATGCAACAGCTAACGAGGACGTGGAAGTTGCAACAGTTAAAGTTGTATCTGGCGAAGGCAACGTAACAGTCGCCGGTGCTGCCGGCAAGAAAGTTGTCATCAGCAACATCTTGGGCCAGGTAGTGGCTAACACGGTTGTTTCTTCTGACAACGCTACAATCGCTGCTCCGCAGGGTATCGTAGTTGTAGCTGTTGAAGGTGAAGAAGCTGTAAAAGCTATCGTTAAATAACGATTGATACTAAAAAACAATACTGTCTATCTTAAGGGCGGAGTAGAACCCCGCCCCTACAGAGACATATGACATTTTATAATCAAATAATTCTAAATATCACCGTGCGGTATTTCCCGGATAGCCGGCCTTGCAGCCATTGCCTGGGAGCGTCCAATTACCCCGCGAGGGGGAACAAGCGGTGAATATTAATACTAAAGTTAATGAAATTATAAAAAGTTCTTCTGCCCTTCCTTCTGTGAAGACCGGAGGCAGACAAAAAACAAGCCCCTGCAATCGTTTGGTTGCAAGGGCTTCGTTATATGATTACGTTGCAGTTCTTCTTGATCCTTCAAGGTGAAGATTCAACTTAGAAGTGTAACTTAGCCGGAAAGTTTCAACATTCTATCGCATTATGAACGCTTTAGGATGTCGGATCGAATTGTCGATGTCGTTGTAAATGGGGCGATAGACAATATTGATCCCCTTTCCCCAACAAAGCCTCGTCTTCTTTTGTTATATTTATACGAAAGATAAAACTCAAATAGTAAAAGTATGGAAATTGTAAAAGTAGTAGGACGAGAAGTTCTTGATTCACGTGGTAACCCGACTGTTGAAGTAGATGTACATTTGGCTTCCGGCTCTTTTGGCCGTGCAGCTGTTCCCTCCGGCGCTTCTACCGGTGAAAACGAAGCAATCGAGCTTCGTGATGGCGACAAAAAACGCTATGGTGGCAAAGGCGTTCTGAAAGCTGTCGATAATGTAAATAATGTAATTGCTCCCGCTATCCTGGGCATGAGCGCCCTGAACCAGCGTGAGGTCGACCATAAACTGATTGAACTCGACGGTACGAAGACAAAGTCTAATTTAGGCGCCAACGCCATGTTAGGCGTTTCTCTGGCTGTTGCCAAGGCGGCAGCAAACTATTTGGACCTGCCTCTTTACCGTTATATCGGCGGGACGAATGCATATATATTGCCTGTCCCGATGATGAATATTATCAATGGCGGTTCGCATTCTGATGCCCCGATCGCTTTCCAGGAATTTATGATCCGTCCGGTTGGAGCTTGCTGTTTCCGTGAAGGTTTGCGTATGGGGGCTGAAGTCTTCCATGCTTTGAAGAAGGTGTTGCACGATCGCGGTCTGAGTACGGCTGTCGGTGACGAAGGTGGTTTCGCTCCTGCTTTGGATGGAACGGAAGACGCTTTGAATTCCATCATGGCCGCTATTAAAGCTGCCGGATACGAGCCGGGTAAGGATGTGACGATTGCTATGGACTGTGCTTCTTCCGAATTCTATCATGATGGCGTATACGATTATACGAAATTTGAGGGAGCCAAAGGTGCTAAGCGTACTGCCGAGCAGCAGGTCGCTTATTTGTCCGAATTGGTTGCTAAATACCCGATCGACTCTATCGAGGACGGCATGGACGAAAACGACTGGGCCGGTTGGAAACTGTTGACTGAAGCGTTGGGAAGCAAATGCCAGTTGGTCGGTGACGACCTGTTCGTGACAAACGTAGAATTTCTGAAGAAAGGCATTGAGGAAGGCTGTGCCAATTCTATTCTGATCAAGGTGAACCAGATCGGTACGTTATCCGAAACACTGGATGCAATCGAAATGGCACACCGTAACGGTTATACTTCCGTCACTTCGCATCGTTCGGGTGAGACTGAAGATGCTACGATTGCCGATATCGCTGTTGCTACCAATAGCGGACAGATCAAAACCGGTTCTTTGAGCCGTTCGGACCGTATGGCGAAATACAACCAGTTGCTCCGTATTGAAGAAGAGTTGGGTGACTTGGCTGTTTATGGGTATAAGACTTACAAGAAGTAAGAATCTCTGTTAATGATTTAGATGTAAGTGAAGAGGGTTGCGTCAGTTTTTGGCGCAACCCTCTTTTTTTATTTATTTTCTCCATCTTTCGATTAACCGGCCTATCTCTCCGATCCAGAGAACCAGAGAAGTCGAACCGATAATGGTTCCCCAGTCTTTCCAAGATAACGGGACGACACTGAACATTTCGCCGCCGAACGTGACGATCAGATATTGTCCGGCGATGATAAGCAGGGCCACCGTCAGGAAACTCTTGCTCTCTTTCAGGTTGGCGAATGCCGAGCGGTCTTCCATAAACGCTTTTGCATTGAACATATTCCAGAATTGAAGCATCACGAAGAAACTGAAGAACCAGGATAGGTCGTGCGGCGTCAGTCCATCCTGTGCATGGAAGCGGAGCAATAACCCCATCAAAACGATTACGAATGCGAGACCGACACCGAAAATATTGTAAGCCATCGGGCGGGTAATGATAAAGTCGCCGTCCTTGCCGCTTCGGCGGGGTTTGTCTTTCATCACCCGTTCGTTAGGCGGCAGCGAAGCTAGTGCACCGGCGGCAAATGTATCCATAATCAGGTTTACCCAAAGCATCTGGGTGATCGTGAGCGGAGATTCGGTTCCTAACAGGGAGCCCAATAAGACGATCAGACAGGCCGCCACATTGATTGTCAACTGGAACAACAGGAATTTCTGGATGTTCCGGTACAGGGAACGTCCCCACATCACCGCACGGGTAATGCTACTGAACGAGTTGTCTATGATCGTGATGTCGCTTGCCTCTTTTGCCACGGAGGTTCCGTCTCCCATAGATAGTCCGACCTGTGCGGCTTTCAGGGCCGGGGCGTCGTTGGTACCGTCGCCTGTGACGGCCACTACGGCTCCTTTTTGTTGCAACAATTGTACCAGGCGTTGTTTGTCAGTCGGGCGGGCGCGGCACATGATCTTCAAGTCGAGCACGCGATCCAGCGCTTCTTCGTCAGTCAAGGCTTCGAAGCCTGGGCCGGTGATGATGTTGCGTTCGGTGTCTCCGGTCTTCCAGGTTCCGATCTGCCGTCCGATCTCTTTAGCCGTTCCCGGAGTGTCGCCGGTCACGATCTTGATGTCGATGCCGGCATCAAGGCAACTTTGGACAGCAGCCGGAACATCAGCACGGACAGGGTCGGAAATAGCGACGATACCTAAATAAGTAAGGTCCGTCTTGTGCAGTCGTCCGTTCACGAAAAATGTGGCATCCTGCCCGTCTTCCAGTATCTGATAGGCGAATCCCAACGTACGCATAGCTTGGTTCTGATAGTTCAGCAGTTGCTTTTCGATACCGGCTTTGCATTCTTCTACCGGTTTGTAGGTTCCGTCGATAGCCACCCGATTGCTGTTCGCCAGTACGATTTCCGGGGCACCTTTGACATACAGCACGCGTTTGCCCAATAAGGATGATTGTACGACTGTTGCCATATATTTCCGTTCGGTGGAGAATGTCAGTTGGTCCAGTATCCGATCATTTTCTCTTATTTCCAGATAATTCTGATGTTGGCTGTTCAACCATAGCAGCAAGGCTGCTTCCGTCGGGTTCCCCAATGTTTTTATCTTTTCTTCGGAGAAATCGAGGAAGGCAGTCGAATTGACTGATATTCCTTCTTTGATTAGCACGCTCAGTTCATCGTTTACCAATTTCTGGTCTTTCAGGTTGTAAAAGTTCGTTTGATATACCTGCATCTGGTTTTGCGTAAGTGTCCCGGTCTTATCGGTACAGATAACCGTGGTAGCCCCCATTGTTTCGCAGGCATGCATTTTACGGACTAGATTGTTTGTTTTCAGCATGCGGTTCATGCTGAGTGCAAGGCTGAGTGTCACGCTCATCGGCAAGCCTTCCGGTACGGAAACGACGATTAACGTGACGGCTACCATAAAGATATTCAGGATGTGCGAAATCAAGTCCATGACCGGCATCCCGGATGAGGACAGCAAGACTTTTGTCAGCAGCGCAATGAAAGTGATGGCAGCAATCGCATAGCCGGCTTTACTGATCACCTTTGCCAACCCTGCCAGCTGCATCTGCAACGGTGTGTCGATATTATTTTCTATCTGCGAGCCTTCATACACTTTCCCGTATCCGGTTTCATCGCCGACTTTCTCCACTGCCATTACACCGTGTCCGTCAACGACGGTCGTTCCGCGCATGACAACATTGGACGGGTAGGTCGCTTCTTCGTCGAAGTCGGCTTCATTTGTCGTCTTGCTGATGATCGGTTCGCCGGTCAGTGTCGATTCGTTAATCTGGAGGGAGATTGCTTCCAATAAATGTCCGTCGGCCGGGACCTCTTCTCCCGTTTCAAGTACGACTATATCGCCGACGACAACCTCTTTTCGCGGAATTTGGCAGATATTCCCTTCACGGATCACCTTCACGAAAATATCATCATTGACCGTGTTTAAAACATTGAATGCCCTGTTTGCTTTGACTTCGAAAAAGAAGCCGACACAAGATGCCAACATGATTGCAAAGAATATGCCGATCGGTTCGAGGAAGGCAGTGAAACCTTTAGCCTCCGGTCCCCAACAATGTACGCCGGCGATAATCATGGATAAGAACCATGCTACCAATAGGATCTTGATAATCGGATCATTGAATTTTTCAAGAAATTGGCTCCATAGAGAGGCTTTCTCTGGAGGAGTGAGGATATTTTCTCCGTGAAGGCGCCTGCTTTCTTCTACTTCTTGTTTGGTTAATCCTTGATACTGATGTTTTTTCTCCATAAAATTATTAATCTGTTTCAGAAAATTGAAGGGACAAATAAAGCAAAGTTAAGGGACATATACAAATGCAAGTAGTTAATGTTTGAAATCGGATCGTAATCAAGTCTTTGTTTTTAAGGTAATTTAATGATAAACGAATAAACCTTTCAAGGCTTAGAATTGTCTTATATATACATAGGCAAATAATAGTGTTTAGTTATTTAAGGTTATATGAGAAACATTAGGTTATTCTTTTTTGTAGGGATTGTTCTTTTTTTCGGGGGACAATCCCTTTATTCTCAAAATAAGAAGGAAAGGAAAGAACAGAAAGCAAAAGAAATAAAGGAAATGATAGAAAACGGTCGGTTTACGATCGAGGTAGATCGGGCGTTACCAATGGGAGGACGTACGGTTCATCTGACGACTCCTTATTCTCTTGAAATGCGCGGTGATTCGGCGATTTCTTATCTGCCTTATTTCGGTAGGGCATATTCTTTACCGTATGGTGGAGGTGACGGGATGCGTTTTGAAGAATCAATTACCGATTATCAATCAACCTTCGATAAGAAGGGGACCGCTCGAATTAAATTCGTAGCCCGTACCAAAGAAGATACTTTCCGTTTCGATGTGCAAGTATTTTCAAATGGTTCCGCGATCATAAGCGTAACACCGACTAATAGGCAGAATATCACATACCAGGGAGAACTGGCTCCGAAGAAGGAGGATTGAGCAGACGCCCCTGCCGCGCATTTCGTTCTGAAATACGTTTATTTACCTTGGCTGTAAATTCAAAATTCTTAAGCCCCCAATCTGGTGCAATCAGCAACTCTTTAGGGGATTGTGATACGAACCTCTCTACGACAATAGAGGGGTTTAATCGTTCTATGAAGTCAATGACCAAGTCGATGTATTCATCGGCGGTATAGAGATGAAACTGTTCGGGGTGTTCCGCCTGTTCCCTAGCCATGCGCGTGCCTCGGATAAGTTGCAACTGGTGAAGCTTCAGTGTTGTGAGCGGAAGGGCGGACAGAATGTCGGCATGGTGTAATATCTCTTCCCTGCTTTCTCCCGGAAGGCCTAAGATCAAGTGGGCTCCCGTGTATATGTTCCGGGCCGCTGTGCGGCGGATGGCCTCTTCCGATTCGGCATGTGTATGTCCCCGGTTGATACGGGTTAAAGTACGGTCCAGCGTGCTCTCCAGGCCATATTCGATCATCACGAACTTCTTTTGGGATAAAGTGGAGAAATAATCCAATAGTGCGTCCGGCATGCAATCCGGCCGTGTTCCGACGATCAGTCCGACGACACCCGGACAGGCGAGTGCTTCTTCATATTTAGAAGTCAACGAATCCAGTTCGTCATACGTGTTTGTATAGGCTTGGAAATAGGCTAGATATTTCATCTCCGGATATTTGCGGGAGAAAAAGCGAACGCCTGCTTCCAGTTGTTCCGTTACACTTTTTTCTGTATGGCAATATTCCGGGCTGAACGTCTGATTGTTGCAGTAGGTACAACCGCCGAAACCTTTCGTCCCGTCGCGGTTCGGACAGGTAAAGCCGGCATTGATTGATATCTTTTGCACTTTATAAGGAAATACTTCCCGCAGGAAATCTCCGAATTCACGATATGGTTTGCTGTTTTCCATAAGGGCAAAGATAATAAATCCGCAAGAATGTAGTAACTTTGCAATCCGTTCTAACTGAAATATTAAGATAAAAATAGAATCATACATGAAACGATTAGGGTTTGGTGCTTTACTTTCGTTCTTGCTGGTTGGGAGCCTGGCAGCCCAGAATGGGAGCAAACGTGTCGATTTAAAAGAAATTACAGACGGTCAGTTCCGCCAGGTTACTAATATTGGAGAAATGCGTTCTATGCCTGATGGCGAGCATTATACGGCGATGAATGATACTCGCAACATGATTATAAAGTATTCTTATCGTACTGGAAATCCGGTCGATACTTTATTCAATACAGAGAAAGCGCGTGAGTGTACGTTTGACAAGTTCGACGGATACACGATTAGCAGTACCGGACACCATATTCTTGTATGGCGCGATACGGAACCGATCTATCGCCGTTCATTCAAGGCGAATGTGTATGACTACGATGTGCGCCGTAATTATGTGAAACCGATTTCAGATTCGAAAGGCAAGCAGATGATTCCGACATTCTCGCCGGACGGGAGGATGGTCGCTTATGTAAGTGACAATAATATATGGATTCGTAAATTCGATTATGATACAGAGGTCCAGGTGACGAAAGACGGTGAAATGAATAAAATCCTGAATGGCATTACCGATTGGGTCTATGAAGAAGAGTTTGCCGTAACGAACCTGATGGCTTGGTCTCCGAACAGCGAGCAGCTGGCTTTTGTGCGTTTCGACGAATCGGAAGTTCCCGAATATTCGATGCAGATGTTCGGAGAGGGATTATATCCCGGCTATTATAATTATAAATATCCGAAGGCTGGCGAGAAGAATTCGAAAGTTACGTTGCATTCTTATGACGTGGTGACGAAGGATACAAAAGAATTGAAAGTTCCGGTAGAAGCGGACAGCTATATTCCGCGGATTGTTTTTACGAATAATGACGATCAGTTGGCTGTGATGACCTTGAACCGTCATCAGAATGTTTTCAATATGTATTATGCGAATCCGAAAAGCGGTGTTTTTCGTTTGATCCTGCGTGATGAAAATAAGGCTTATGTCGATTCGGAATGGTTGAACTCCATCCATTTTTATGCGAACAGTTTCTCATATGTAAACGAACAGGATGGTTATGCGCATATTTATCTGTATTCTCCTACGGGTGTCATGCTGCGCCAGGTGACGAAAGGCAATTGGGATGTGACTGCGTTTCTGGGTTATGATGAAGCGACAAAGACGGTCTATTATGAATCGGCCGAAGAAAGTCCGATCCGGCGTGCTATATATAAAATCGATGCGAAAGGAGTAAAGACGAAACTTTCCACACAGGAAGGAACGAATAATGCAACATTCAGCGATAACTTCGCTTATTATGTAAATCAATATTCAAATGCAAATACGCCGGTTAAAATCACCGTAAACGAGACGAAGTCGAATAAAGTCCTGCGTGTCCTGCAGGATAATGCCCGTTTAGTCGATAAGCTGGCTGGCTATTCATATGCCGAGAAAGAATTTATCAAAGTGCGTACAGCTTCCGATTATGAACTGAATGCATGGATCGTGAAGCCGGTCGATTTCGACGAGTCGAAAAAATATCCAGTTCTGATGTTCCAGTACAGTGGCCCGAACTCCCAGCAGGTATTGGATAAATATAGCTTTGACTGGGAACAATATCTGGCGGCTAACGGGATCATTACGGTTTGTGTGGACGGACGTGGTACAGGAGCCCGCGGAGAAGCCTTCCGTAAATGTACCTATCTGCGGATGGGGGAACTGGAATCCAAGGACCAGGTGGAAGCGGCACAGGCTTTAGGTAAATTGCCGTTTGTCGACAAGAGCCGCATGGCTATCTGGGGATGGAGCTTCGGCGGTTACAATACGCTGATGGCCATGAGTGTTGGCAATGGAACTTTCAAAGCCGGTATTGCTGTTGCACCTCCTACCGATTGGAAATATTACGATTCTGTCTATACGGAACGTTTCATGCGTACGCCAAAAGAAAATTTTGAAGGGTATGCCGCTACTTCACCGATCCGTCTGGCGAAGGATTTGCAGGGGAAGTTGTTGTTGATTCATGGCACAGCCGACGATAATGTGCATTTCCAGCAGACAATGGATTATGCTGAGAGCTTGGTACAAGCCGGTAAACAGTTTGAAATGCAGGTTTACAAAGACCGTAATCATAGTATTTACGGTGGAAACACCCGCTATCATCTGTATACCAGAATGTCTAACTTTTTATTTGATAATTTGTAACTTATAATGTCAGAACATTTGAGAAAGCCGGATTGGTTAAAAATCCGGCTGGGTGGGAACGAACAGTTCACACGAACAAAAAGCATCGTTGAATCCCACTGCCTGCATACGATCTGCACCAGCGGGAAATGTCCGAATATGGGAGAATGCTGGAGCAGGGGGACGGCTACCTTTATGATTGCGGGAGATATCTGTACGCGTTCTTGCCGTTTCTGCAATACGTTGACCGGCAAACCGCTTCCGTTGGACCCGAAGGAACCTGCGAATGTGGCGGAAAGCATCCGACTGATGAATTTGAAACATGCGGTGATTACTTCTGTCGACCGGGATGATTTGCCTGATTTGGGTGCGCAGCATTGGGTCGATACGATCCGTACGATAAAGACTGTTAATCCGGAAACGACGGTAGAGGTCTTGATCCCGGACTTTCAGGGACGGTTGGAACTGGTGGATAAAGTAGTGGCAGCCGCCCCCGAAATAATATCCCATAATATGGAAACTGTTCGCCGTATCAGTCCCGAAGTGCGCAGTGCCGCGAAATACGAAGTAAGTCTCTCCGTGCTTGCGCGTATAGCCGCACAAGGTGTGGTAGCCAAGACCGGTATAATGGTGGGGCTGGGTGAAACAGTCGAGGAGGTTTGTGAATTGATGGATGACGTGCGGGCTGCCGACGTTTCCGTCTTGACAATCGGGCAATACTTACAGCCAAGCCGCAA
>ULSC01028948.1_pt1 | contig 15884 bp, 16 predicted proteins | sample 1955981 | NCBI WGS metagenome assembly ULSC01 (sample SAMEA4835698, study PRJEB28245) | human gut metagenome | biome: gut microbiome; material: fecal sample | place: Denmark | collected 2008
GCAGAGCTCTTTGCTGGCACTGATGGACGCGATGCTGGAAAAATAACAGATCAGCGCCGGACAGTGATCGCTGCCCGGCGCTCGTTCGTATGCTTTTGGCTCCCTGAAAGAACAAGCACCCCGGCACTGCTGTGCCGGGGTGCTTGGGTTTCTCAATACATTTTTGCGCCTGCGGGGATGTGGGGGTCGAGCATGAGGAGGTGGAGCTTTTCTGCGCCTTCCTCGTGGTAAACGGCGGAAATCAGCATACCGCAGGAGTCGATGCCCATCATGGGTCTGGGCGGCAGATTCACGATGGCAACGCACGTTTTTCCAACCAATTCTTCCGGTTCGTAATATTCGTGAATGCCGGAAAGGATAACTCTATCCTCTCCAGTTCCGTCATCCAGCACGAATTTCAGGAGTTTTTTGGACTTCTTGACCGCTTCGCAGGACTTGACCTTCACGGCGCGGAAGTCGGACTTGGAGAACGTCTCGAAGTCCACGAAGTCCTTGAACAGCGGCTCGATCTCCACATTGGAAAAATCAATCGGCTCGTCCTTAATCTCGATCTCGACCGTACCCTTAGCTCCGCCGATGATACCGACTTCCTCAGGCTTTTTCTCCGACTTGGGAGTGTCCAACGGCTTCATCGTCGGGATTAAAACGGAGCTATCTTATACCATTAAAATGTTCTGCATATTGTGCAATATTGCACTGTTTTGGAAACTTTCAAATCGCGTTTGCAGCGTATAATTTCGTATAAATGCAGGCGTTTCAACGGTTTTGTGTCAAAAGTGTGTCAACTGCCTGCCGCAGTCTAAAATTTACTGCTGCAAATCTCCGAACTTCTCTGGGAGTAATCGGATATCCGCACATGTCAAATCCAAATTGAATCCACCTAATAATCATTCAAATCCACACGCAGGAGGTATCTATGAGCAAAGCAAATGACCTGACCGGGCGAACCTTTGGCTTGCTGAAAGTGCTAAGGCGCGTAGAGGATGTGAAACCCGGTCGCCCGATGTGGCTGTGCGAATGCCGCTGCGGGAAAAGTGTCGTGAAATCCTCCACCAGTCTTACGAAGCAGAACGGTGTCAAGTCCTGCGGTTGTCTGCGGCATCAAAAATCACCCGAACTGATTGATCTGACCGATATGACCTTTGGATATCTTCGGGTTCTTTATCAGGATTGTTCTGCACAAAGCGGCAAAGCTCGTTGGGTATGCCAATGCATCTGCGGGAACGTTGTTTCTGTCCTCTCAGAAAGTCTGCGCCACTTCAAAACGACATCCTGCGGCTGCAAATGCCAAGTCTTGAAATACGATCTGACTGGTCGAGAATTTGGCTATCTCAAAGTGATCGGCCGCGCGTCCAAGGGCAATCGAAAATCAAACGAAGTATACTGGCGATGCCTTTGCCGAAACTGCGGCAGGATCGTCCATATCAGCAGCTATCAGCTGCGCCATTCCAACCCATACGGACACTGTAACTGTACACGCTTTCACGTTGCTGCGGAAAGCGCCACGACAAGAAAGGATGAACACCATGACTGAATACAAACTTGAAATCAAGCAAATCGTAGACTACCCCAAATGCCGCATCTACCGGCAATTCATACAGAGTCTGATCGCAGACCGGAGCATCCGTACAAACGGGTGCTCCGGTCTTTTTCATTATGCGGTGCTCTGCTGCTACGCAAACTTCCGCACGTCCTATCAGCGGTACGACGGCATCAGCTACATCGTACATCCCGGTCAGTGGATCTGCCCGCTGCAGGAGCTCCGGACGTGGTTTCGTGCGCGCACAAACCGTCAGCTTTTGCGGCAGCTTGATTCTCTCCAGCGGCACCACTTCATCGAGTACGACCTGATTGGCCGCGGACAGCTTGTGCAGTACCGCATCCTCGATTGGCCGCGCTATAACACCGTGCTGGATTACAGCTGCCCGTGCCAAAAGGATTCCGGATTCTTCTTCCTGTCGATGAGCGCGGCGTCGCGGCTGCTCAGTCTTGGAAAATGCTCCGAGATGGACGCGCTGCTCGATCTCTGGCTGAACGGGATTTACAATGACCATCAGGTCGCCGGTTCTGAGGCTGGTCCTGTCGTCTATCTGCGAAACGGCACCGGCAGCCCGCTCGTTTCCTATGCCGAACTTGGCAAACGCTGGGGCGTTTCCAAGGCAACTGCTGGACGTATCCTCAGCAAATTCGCGCAACTGGAATACATCAAGACATTTTCATTCCCCGGCCGCAGCGGAACGGCGATCTATCTTCAAAACTATCTGTCCACCATGTTCCAGATCTCCGACGTTATGGTGGATAAAGAGGAGGTTGCGATGGCGCTGAACCTCTGCATCCGCGTACAGGATTGTGCGCAAGATATGGCGCAGCCGGACTGCGCATCAGATTGCTCGATCAGCGTTTCAAAATCGCACACGGAGATTCTGCTCGCCGAAGTCCTAAATCTCTTGAAAACACAGGGTGTTTGCTGCACGACCTGCCCCCGGTTCCAGTATAGGTTATATCCCTTATCCGATTGCGTCGGAGTCTTATGGGAGCACGAAACGGAGGATCTTCGTCTGGGGCTGATGCTCTCCTGCGGCAGCACGCAGACGCGGTGTTTTGAACTCACGATCCAGCAGAAAGGAGCGAACGGCAATGGCGAAGCATAAGCTGCCCGCGGCAGACGTGACCGAAGACCCGCACTATCACGATACATGGACGCTGCTACGGAAGTACCGTGACGTCGTATGGAGTCTGGAAGTTTCCGTGCGGCAGGTTCGGAATCGTTTCCGGATCGACTACGGCAAGACAATTGAGGATTTTCTGGAATCTGTCTATCTGGCCGGCGCGGATCTCTCCGGCACGGAGCTGGAGCATCAGGCAAAGTGCATCGAGCAGAGCCATAAAATGCTCTGCCTTGTGGACAGCGCCGTAGACCTCATGCGCGCCAAGCACAAGAACGGCGAGGATTTTTACTGGCTGCTTTATTACGCCTACCTTTCCCCACAGGAGCTTCAGAACGTCGAGGAGATCATCGACCAGCTCCGCCCACACATCCGCGACATCAGCCCCCGGACGTATTACCGGAAGCGCAAAGAAGCCGTTGAGGTGCTCAGTTCGGTGTTGTGGGGATATACGGCGCAGGATAGCGCGGGGATCATGAGGGAGTTTTTGCAGTAAATTGAATTTTGCGGGCAAAGCGCTCTTGAAAGTGCCTTGCCCGCAAATTATTATGCTTCTAATCTTACGTTGCGTGTTCACTAACAGCCAATATGAAATCCGCCATTGTCATTGCAGAATTCACAAATAAACGCGCGTGATAATCGTTGATGTTAATTCTCTTCCCGCCAACACCATGCGCATCGCTTCCTTTATTTCGCATTTCTGCTATCGCTGAAAGAATTTTTTCAAGTCCAGAAAGTAACCCATTGATCCGTTTATCCAACTCTGCGCTTTGGTGCATATGATACAGCAGCTTTACCTGATTATAAAGTTTGCCAATATCCCCGCTCTCGGTTGGCTTCTCTCCTTTCTTTTCAATAACAAAGCAAAACACTTCTTCAAGTAGCGTCCGTGATTTGGTAATGGCACTATCATAATTTCCATCCGTTATATCTTTCATAGCGCGTCCTGATATATCTGCAATATAGTCCCGATCGACCATTTTAATAGTCGGTGTTGCAAGAATAGCACTTGTCCCTCTCTTGCGAATCATAAACACAGCGCCTGTCTTTATAAGCTCATTGCCGCCGAAGCATAGTTCGCCATTGATCTGATCGATGATTGTAGTTACGATTTGCTTATAAGCAGATTCGATCTCCTTGGCCGTTCTATCTTTTAGCTTGTCCTCAAATTGTTGCTTTGAAAACAGGAACGCAAGCAAATCTGATCCCCGATTGTTCCGGATACAATGAGCCAGTAGATCATCGAGATATTCCCAGCGACTTTTTGCACCGCCATTGCGGTCATATGTAGCAGGCAAGCCCCAATTGTTTGAAATAGTGCAAAGCATAGGGCCGCTAAGGTATGGCATAGATATCTTTATACCGCTACCAACACCATTTATTATAAGCGGGCCAAAATCTTTGTCTCCATCCAGAATTGCTATAATGCTCTTGCTGCGCAGCAATTCAAATTTCGACTTTTCTTGTTTCAAACTCTTTTCTCCTTTCCCCAAGCACTTTTTACATAACGGTGTTGCCTACTTCCTTGCAGCATTTTACCGTATCTTCTTATATAAACTACTATTCCTAAAATCAATCTGAGTATCAATTTTCTGCTCTTTTATAGCAGCTTTCAAAACTGACACCCACTCTTCTTTGTTAATCCAAGGATTAAATACAACTGTAATTTTATCAATAGCAGAAAAATTGATTTTCCCGAATAAGCTTCCTATTTCCTCAAATTCGGCGGGCGTATTTACTTGAGCTGCTCTGATAATCGCTCTGTATCGAAGTTCTCTTTCATATTTCCACGCCGTCCTTTTTTCCAGGCCAAAATAGTCAGGAATATCATAGTATTTATTTTCTTCTTTCACATGCAAGCAAGTTGGTATTCTTTTATCTGTGTAGCTAATTTTCCCAACAGACAATTTGACTCGCCATGCACTATTCATCAGTTTTTTTACATTGCCACTGTCAATAGGAAATACAGTTGATGTGTTTGCATACATTGTATTTTTTTCAAACAGTTCGTCAACCGAATGCCCTTCAGAAAACTTTATTTTTAGCATGATACCCGTTTCAGGCGTTGTGTATATTTTCCACATTGGAATGCTCTCACGAGTATAATCTGTAAAGCAGGAAATAAAAGTTCGCCGATAGTTGTCATTTTGCTGCAAAAACTCTTTTTCTTCCAGATCATTCACATTGTCGATTCTATTAAAGCGAAAACACTTTGTCTGCAATATTTTCAAAAATGTCGGGATACTTGTATAATGTGCAATAGACTTAATATGTATCGATTCTGTACTTGCCCAATTTCCCATCGGTATTAGTTCATTTTCCGGACTATAAACGCCCATCGAATTACCTCATTTCTTTCTCTACGATATATCCATGTGTCATTCTTATCCCAGAAATTCCAGTTGTACGCTTTCCCAATACGGCAATGTAGGTCTCAATTTCAACACGCACGCTCTTATCCATTGCTCATAATCATAATTGTCCATTTTCTCGCTATCCGGATTATTTTCAATCAATGAATTCAAACGAATCGCCAGTTCACGCGGGATGCCTATATCAATCATCTTTCTGGTTGCTCTTTTATATGCCCCTGCTTGAAGACTACTAACCATCATGCTGCTGGGATTCTTCATTTCAATAACAGGTTTAATCAGCAACGGAATATCAAACGATACTGTCTTTTGAAGCATTTGAATTTCGTCCTCTATCTTTGTTTGTACATCTCCTTCTGAATAATATTCTCCCTTTAAGAACTCAGATAACGGAATTTCGCTAGCCCATTTTATACTTTTTCCGCACAATATTCCTCTATTAGCTCCGTTGCGGTATCCTTCAGGAACATAGCGATTGAACATAGCCGTAGTGGATTCTGTGTCTCTTAAAAATTTAAGAATATCTGATAACCTGCCCTGTGCACCTCGTTCAACTGGAGAACTTGGAACTGCGCCATCAAATTTTCTGTATATGTCATCTAAGATAACTGGATCCCAATATCTATTATGCAAACAAAACTCTTTAGGAATTGTAAGCGATTCCAGCTTGTATTTGATTGCAGCTACCTGACTGGGCGTAAGCGTAACCCCGGTTTCTGCCATTCGTTTCTCTGCACTTTCGCCATAGCGTAGCACTGCCTGACGGATATATGTAACCAAATAGCCGTATTCGCTCATCTCTGCGTCTACATATCTATCAGAGTTTACTGCATCGATTATTTGTGCTTTATACTCCTGAAATTTTTCACCGTAACCGGCTGAAACCTCTTTGTAGACATCCTCAAATAACGTTTGCTGCTCGTACCCATCTGCATCTTCAAATTCCCCCTCGTCCAGGACAATCGTTCTTCCTACGAAATCCTTCATCAACCGACCTGCTCGACCTCTCAAATTTGCCATTTCATAGTTCGTCAATTCTGCTGCATCTTCATATCTTCTTCGATATAAATGAGGATTTCGGATAATTATATTTTGTGTAGGAAGATTGACTCCTTGCATTAGTGTTGTGGTACAAACAACATTAGTTACATTCTTTTGCTTGATTGCTCGTTCCAGTGTTCGTCTTACATGAGCTGGAAGCTTTCCGTGATGATATGCTACACCTTCTAAAAGTGTGTTGCATAATGCATAGCTCGGATGTACTGTTTCGCTCAAATACTTGATCAAATCTTGAACCTGCGGGTCACAAATCTGTGGCGTCTTTTCTGCGATTGCGATTGCAAGCTCTCTCGCGGCATTGCTAGTAGGCGCAAAGACAATATTCTGTGCCTTTCCCAGTTTTCCTATAATTGTACTTAAATACTCCTTATATTCTACTGTTAATTGGCTAGAACCATATCCCTTAATAAAAGATGCTTCTTTAATTTTCTCTTTGTACGGTCTATCAAGCAATCCACAATACTGTTTGAACCAGTACTGTGTTCTCTCCTGCTTTATACTATAGGTCAAGTTCAGTACCGGACTATTTTTTGTTTGTATTTCAGATGTTTCTGCGCCGAAAAGCACTTCTCCAAGACCCGCAATATTGTCAATTCTCGGCCCAGAAACAATTACTTGCTCAATATTCGTGGTATGTCTCAATTCTTGAAGCATATCGTACAAAATTTTTGAACGAACATCATTCTCTTCTGTGACTCGTTCGATGTTTTGTATTTCGTCAACAACCAAAACTGTTTTATTTGGCATACCCACCAAAGTCTGATCGGATAGTCCCGAAATTGCTTTCTCCTGTGTCCACACATATATCGTATGATCAGCTTTTGACTCTCCGACTGTTAGATTGCTTGTTATAATATAATCTATACCGCCTACTTGGGTCAGCAAGGTATGATAGTCTTCTACAACCTGATTTAATAAGCTCAATGTTGGAACAATATAGATTACATCCAGTTTTCCAGCACGCATTTTCTCTGCCGTATTTAACTGAATAACATATGACTTTCCTGCAGATGTCGGTGCGGATACACCCAGTATTTTTTTACTGCCTAGCTCATCCCAAAGTTTCTTTTGAAAGTCAGTTAAAATACATTTCTTATTGCCAACAACAACTTCATACCGTTCTTGCTGCAATGTTAATGTAACCTTATCAAATGCGCTGCAAATTGGTGAAAACTGATTGTCTTTATAATCGTAACCGGCATCGACAATTATTGCAGATGTTGGATAACCAATACGAGAGAGGATCTTAATGGCTAGTTCTCTAATATCATATTGGCTTTTATCAATATGCTCCCACATGAGTGCAAGAATCGCAATAATTTTATCTGGATCCGTTTGGTCCGCCATAGTCGTCTGATAATCTAAACAGCGAACAGTTTCTACGATCAGCCGATAGTCCGCGTCCATCCTTTTATTGATAAAGCCAATACTACGCGCCATGCAATAATATTCTATCTGGAGCCATCTTTTCAGAACCTCATCTACGTTCATATTGCTCCTCCTATTTGTTATAGCATATTTTGAAATTCAGTAGCCAGTTCTTCAAACTTCCATATTGGAAATATAATGTATGTAATTCGACGTAAAATTTGATTGTCATCGATAGGGATCTTTTTGTTATCAAATGCTTTATATCGCTCTTGAATTATCCCTTTTATTTGTTCCTTAATTTCACTCTCATTTGTACCAGACACTCTCTTATTTTCATCATAAAGCACTAAACTCACCAGTTCTACTTCTACATTAGGCAGGACATTTTCAAGTAATTCTTCAGCAACAACATCCATTTCTTTATCGAGAAAATCCTCGTGCAAATATAGCCCCAACTCGCTCCGAAACTTTTTGTATGTGTCGAGAATACTGTCGATAGCTTTTTGAAAAGCTGCTGCAAATTGATACTTACTTGTATATGCCTTTGCCTCGCCCAACACTATGATATTTTTTCCATCTTCAATTTTATAGTGTATTGCATCTGCTCCATATCTCTCATGCTCTGCCGATGTTGTGATTGGCATTTTTCTAAGCAAAGGAACTGCGTTCTTAAATCGTTGGATAAAGTGAAATAACAACAACTCCCCAAGTTGTCCTTGAATCAGAAGTATATCGTCACCACGCCGAAATTTTTCCATAGCTTTTCTTGCAATCTGGTTTGCGGCTGCCCCTTCAGATTTCCCGGATGCCATAAATCTCGCTTTTAGATCAGCATATTTTTCCGAACTATATACCCAATCTACTACGGTATCTACAAGCTGTTCGAGAAAATCACTTCTTAATTCCATTAGATCCTGATAGGTAATAGCAGCGCCATAGTGCATCCGATCATCCGGCAAAATATCAAACTGCTGTTCAATTACATAAATATTATTAAAGAGTGCATCATTTTGGATCAAGCGTGCTTTAATATCTTCTTTTGTCATAGCGACCGCCTCCGAGCAAATGGTATAATACCCAAAAATATTTTACCACATTTTCATTTTATGTGCAATATTACCCATATCTTTCTTCCGGTTTTGAACATATATCTGCAATATTGGTTTGCTGATCTTAATTCGATCTTTTTTACATGCAGCGGTAAAATTCTTGACCGCTATAATCAAAACAGCATCACCCGCGTTCTGTGCGAGTGATGCTGTTTTTTTATAAATGATTCTTTTTTGCACGGTGCTGTGCCGTTTCATAAACCTCATCGTCGGCTCTTGCACCAATGACGACTACCAGCATTTCTGTTTCTGTCCGGATCAGCTTATACACGACACGGATACCGGCATCCCGGAGCTTGATTTTCAGGAACCCAGTCAAATCATTGCCTTGCTTATTTCCCAAAGGCTTTCCATAGCCGCCTTCTGTAACGGGCAGTGGGTTTTGAAGGACTTTGCCGATTGCCTTAACGACCATTAACCGCTGATTTCCGGCGAGATTCTTCAGATCCTTCGCAGCTTCCGGCAGGTACACCAACTTCCAATTCATTCGATGTCTGCCTCACCGACCGCATCCAGAGCATCCTGCGTAATACCGAGTTCTTTGTAGAGATGTTCTGCTGGGACAAACGTTGCAGAGTCCGCCTTTGCCATGCGTTCAGATGCCATCGTCAGAAGTCTTGCATCGTTCACCTCATCGATCAGGCTCATATATTCTTCGGGAGACAGAAGAACACATTCTGCAGCGTTGTTCTTCATAACGACTTTCGCGCCGCTCTGCTTGACTTCATCGAATATCTTCCCGGCAAGTCCTCGGTTGAACAGAGAAATAGGAACCGTGTTCCGGATTGCACTTGCAATATTGACCATGTTATTCACCTCCGCATCTCCACTGTAACATCAATAAGAAAATTTGTCAAGAAAGAAACCGCTAAATTTACTGATCTATTTACAGCTTATTCGTCGATAATATATGCATCAACATTGCCCTTTGCTCATCGGCAATGCTTATTGGACATCTACTTGATTTTGTGCCCTTACGCATTTCTTGAAAAACTCGATATAGTGCAATATGTGTGGAAAATCTCGAATGATTAAAAAGATTGTCGCGAAGCAATGCAAGTGTCAATTGTAAAGGTTATTTTTTACGAGTTAGCAAATTGAGTAGCATATTGTGTCACCATGCCCGGGTAATTTGTAAAAATGAAGAATTTAACTTGCTTGTAACTTGCCGGGAAAATTCCAGACGATATTTAGGGCTGCACTGCACAAATCGGCAAACAGATTCGGTGTGAGATTTTTCGTCAAGTCATGGTTCGAAAAGCGAAGGAATGCTGTATGCATTTCGAGTTTTTCGAACCGCAGAATTGGTAGAAAAGAACCGCCGAAGTGCGCAGACGCATTCGTGCAGTGCTGCCTTAGATTGTAGAGAACGACGGTGCACAAGGTTGAAACATTGTAATTTAAGTACCATTCCGAAAAAGGGTACACAAAATCAAGCCCCCTAAAAGCGGGCTATTGGTGCTTGAAAGAGCATCCGGCAAACATATCTATTCAGTCCAACACAAGGCTGAGCTTACTCACCTCCACATGCTGTGTAGTGTGCCTGCTCCCTCAAGCATATTCTAACAGATTTTAACTTGCTGCGTCAGAGACACCTGCGTTTCATTTTCATTTGGTGCCTTGTAGCGCAGCGGAAAGGAATGGTCACATCTATGAAGTAACATCAAAGATAAAAAAACCAATTTGCGGAGAATAGCTATTATCTTCTTTTCATTTTGTGTGTTCCCTGTGTGTCGTTTCCCCCAAAATATTGACAAATGGTTTGAAATATTACCCACTTTTGTTCGAAGCGTTGACTTTAATAGACAGACTTGTTAGTCTGATATTATAAGCGATGTACACCGCAACGAAATATTAGGCAAGGAAGAATCATGAAACATTCCTTGTGTTGCTCTATACGCTCGTCATGCTTCACTCACTTGTCACCTGCGCAAAGGCATCTGCACAGGCCGCAAACAAGCAGATGTCTGAAACGGCCGAAATCACTGAAACAGTGACTGACCAGCCTGCAGCAGAGGACGGGACACTCAAGCTTCTCTGCATGTTGCAACTGGTATCGCCTTGCTCTTGAAAACTTGTGGAGCGAGGAGCTGGGCCTGTATCCGCTCCAACAGCACGGATACTGCACCGTTTAAACGCGATGTAGCAAAGCCAAGGGTCTTTGGGGTGGAGTTGTTTTCGACTACTTCAAGAAGATCTGCATCTGCTATTACTATGACGATCAGGCAACTGTCAACGCGATGGATCTGGTCTGCCAAACTCTTGCCGAGGCAAGCATTATGACAGAGAACTTCCTATGGGGTATCTGAAAACTGCCAACACACCCAGCCATCGTGTCTTTTCGCACTACACTGCACTGCGCCATTCTTTCTTGAAATACGTCAGTATTCCTGAAAAAACATTCTGTTCAACGCAAAAATGTCTTGTCACCGCTCACAACGCCAGTTTTCAGATACACCCCAGAAGTTTTCAATGCCCCGATTGACAAGTATGCCGCCACCACAGACGATGCTTCCGTGAAGAGAGTCGTCTGCAAGAGCTATGCGGCCGCGATGGAATGCATGGCTATCACGTCGATCTATGGTTTCAACACTGTCTTCATCTAACGCCTAATGGGGAAACGAATATGAAAGAATCAACCGATATTCTGCGGATGAGAATGTAGCTCCCTTCATAGAGCTACATTCCGGACACAGAAATCAGAATGGCGATACGCCAACAGAACGAGGAGGAGAAACAACATGAAAACAGGCTTTGTTCCGGCACTTGGTACGCCGATCGATGAAAACGGCAATCTTGTCGCGGCAAGCTACAAAAAACAGATCGAGACCATGATCGCGCAGGGCGCGGTGGGGATCCTCAGCATGGGCTCCATGGGTCAGCAGGCGTTTTTGCGCAATGAGGTCTGTGCGCAGACGGCCAAAGCGGCCGTGGAAGCGGCAAAGGGCCGCGTGCCGGTCTATGTTGGCTGCATGGATAATTCCATTTCCCGTGCAAAGGCGCGGATCGCTTCCATGGAAGCACTTGATCTGACGGCCTTTGTGTTCACCACGCCGTATTATGAGGTCGATTCCGACGAGCAGTGCATCACCTATTTTAAGGCGGTCGCCGCGACGACAAAGCATGGCGTGATCCTCTACGATCTGCCCAGCGTCACGAACCACAAGATCACCTATGAAATGGTCTGCAAGCTGCACGAGCAGGTTCCGAACCTCATCGGCATCAAATCTGCAGATCTCTTTATGCTGCGCAAGCTGCGCCTGAATCCCGCGTTTCAGGATTTCAAAACCTTCTATTCCGGGCTTGATGCATTTGACGTGGTCTATCCGTGGGGCATCGGCTGCATTCTCGACGGTATGCTTTCCTGCACGCCGGTCAACACCGGCAAGCTGATCCGCGCACTGGACGCCGGAAACAAAGAAACAGCGGCAAAGCATCTGGACAATATCATCGCGCTGCGGGATCTCTTCTGTGACTGCGACCTGTGGCCCGCGTTCAGCGCGGCTATGAATCTTCTTGGCTTTGAAGGGCTGCATGCACCCGATTGGGTCACGCCCGTATCGGAGGAAACCAAGGAGCGGATCCGCGCAGAGCTGATCCATATTGGCGAGCTGGACGCATAGACCAAAGAGACAGACAGGAGGAACAGAAGCATGACAGTTCAGGATTTTATTGTGAACTACAGTGCGACGTTTGAATATCTGCACAAGCGCTATGGGAAGGCCGCGGTCGTTGCGCTCTGGGAGTACTTAGGCGAGACGAACACGGAGCTTTACAACATGGTCGCCGAGGGCGGGTTGGAAGGGTATCTCCGGTATTTTTATGGGGATACCGGTACCTGCTCCCGGGAAAACGTAGAGGGCGGCGCATGGATCGACGAGAACGGCCTTTATACCGAGCATTTGACGGGCTGCCCGTCTGTCGGAGAGCTGGAGGAGCGCGGCAAGCGGCCGTACCGCTACTACTGCGAGCACTGCTACTGGCTGTATCATAAATCGCTGGAGGATCATGGCTTTACATACGATGCGGATTTTGAATTGCAGCCGCGCGAGACCGGCTACAGTAAGCAGTGCACGTTTTGGGCCAGGGCAAGGGAGGATGCAGTATGAGCGCAATCGGAGAATGGTTCGGATATTACAGCGCGATCTTCAACTACATGGAAAAGACCTATGGCCGTGAGGAGCTTGAACGGTATTTGGACTACATCGCGAAGGTGCCGAACTGCGACATCAGCGCGCAGTACCGGGAGGGCGGTCTGGATGTGATCCGGGCGCGGTATGAAAAAAACTTCCGTCTGGACGGTGATGAGAATACAGTCCACAGTGTGTGTGACGGAGAGAGTCTTCAGATGCAGGTGCGCTGTCCGGCGTATTTCAACGCACCGCCGTCTGCACATCCGGCCCGCCAGATCACAGAGCGCTTCTGCGACTGCTGCATCCGGCTCAATACCGGCATCCTGCGCGAAGCTGGATATGCACTGATGGTGCAGAAGACAGGAACCGGAACGTGCGAGTGGCGCATCAGAAAGGAAGAGAACCCATGATTGCTGACACGATTGAACATGCAGGCAGATATTTCTGCGCGGAAGGGATCACAAAGGCATTGCAGCTGCTGCGCGGCTATACCCCTGTGGATTTTGTGCCGGGAAAGCATGAAATTGACGGTGAACGGCTCTTCCTCATCCATACAGAATATGAAACAGAGCCGGCCGAACAGGGGCTGATGGAAGCACACCGAAAATACGCAGACGTAATGCTGATGCTGGAGGGCGAGGAAGCGCTTTATTTCAAGCCCACAGGAAGACTCGGTCATATGACAAACGAGTACGACCCGGAGCAGGACGCGCTGCTGGCCGCGGTGGATGAGGACGCTTCGCGGCTGGTGTTCCGGCCCGGCATGTTTGCAGTGCTGCTGCCGGAGGACGCGCACTGCCCGGGCTGTCAGCTGAGCGGCCCGTCCCACGTTAAGAAAATCATTGCAAAGGTCATGCTGGAAAGCAAGGAGGAAAAACAATGAGCAAGTTTACATTCAAGCCCGCGGATTGGGTGCCGTATAAGGATTTTGACCCGGAAATGATGGCGCGCCTGCGCGCGATGAAGCCGGAGGATCTTCTTGCGCCGAATCCCAATTCCAAGGCGAAGATCATCATTACCAAGGGCGTCGACGCCTATGAGATTGCGGACATGTTCACGCATATCAAGGAATCCGACGATTATGACCGGCCATTCATCATGATCTCCGGCAACCCGTGCCCGGATACCTATATTCCGCTGGCAAATCTCATCAACCAGTTCCGTGTCAACTGCCGGAATCTGATCTGCTTCCCGATGGACGAGTGGGCAGACGATCAGGGCAATATCGCTCCGCTTGATTACACGGCGGGCTTTGGCTATTCCTTCTTCAAGTATTTCATCATGCGCATTGACGAGGATCTGCGTCCCAAGAAGGAGAATATCTACTACCACTGCAAGGAATTTACGCCGATCTATTCCGACCTCATCATGGAGCGCAGCGAAGGCAAAGGCGCTGACGCCTGCTATTCCGGCCCCGGTTGGACCGGCCACTGTGCGTTCATCGATCCGAGTCCGGAATTCATCAACGTCAAGGATATGGACGAATATCTGGAGCAGAAGGCCGGTATCGTCACGCTACATCCGCTGACGATCGCGCAGAACTCTCTGCATGGCGTATTCGGTCAGTCCGGCGATGTGAGCTGGGTCCCGCCGAAGGCCGCGACGATTGGTCCGTTCGACGTGGCACATTCCCGTCACCGGCTGGAGAGCCACGCGCTCACGACCGGCGGGAGCTTCTCGTCGTGGCAGCGGATGGTCTCCCGTCTGATCACGCACGGCCCAATCACGCCGCTGGTGCCGGGCTCCATGTTCCAGAAGATCGGCGCGACGATTCTTCTCAGCGAGGAGATCGCACAGCCCATCGAGTGCTTGGAAACGGTCGGTTATTAAATGGCAGTTACCGGACGCCCACACATCCGTGTGGGCGTCCGGCAGGATAGGGAGGGAATCCATGAGAGCGATCGTAAACGCAAACGTTGTTCTGCCGGACCGTGTGCTGGAAAATGGCCAGATCCTGATGGAAAATGGCCGGATCCTCGCCATCGGGCAGGAACTGCCGCTGCCGGTACAGTGCGAATGCTTTGACGCGCAGGGACTGCTCGCAGGGCCGGGCTTTGTTGACGAGCATTGCCACGCGGGCGGAGACTGCTGGGCCTATGAGGATCCCGTGGGGATGGCGAAGCATCATCTGCTTGGCGGCACGACAACACTTTTATGCACGATCTATCACGATATCGGTGTACAGGGCGCGCTGGACGCCATGGAAAAGGTGCGCGCAGCCATGCGGCAGAATGCACCCGGCAATATTGCCGGACTGTTTTTTGAGGGGCCGTTTCTGAACCCGAAATACGGCTGCGCGCTCGACAAGATCCGCCCGGTCGACCCGGCGGAATATACCCGCTATCTGAGCGAATACCGGGATATCCTGAAGCTCTGGATGGTCGCGCCGGAGCTGGACGGTGCAAAGACGTTTATGGACGCCGTCACGGCGGCGGGGATTCCGCTGGCGATCGGCCATTCCGAAGCGGATGCAGCCTGCGTGGCGGACGCTGTGCAGCGCGGCGCGCGCATTGCCGTTCATCTGTGCGATGCGACAGGGACAGCCATTTCCCCCAGCCGCTGGGAAGGAACGCTGGAGGTCAGCTTCGACGTTGCGTGCATGCTGCAAAAGGGGCTGTTCTGCGAGATCATCAACGACGAAAACGGGATCCATGTCCGGCATGATATGATCCGGTTTATCCTACAGGCGGTCGGCCTTGACCGCGTGATCGCGGTGACGGACGCCTGCACAGGCGCAAAGAATGATACGGATGTGAACATCGTGGACGGAGATCTGTTCGGCAGCAAGCTGTGCATGAATCAGGCAGCGCGGAACTTCCGGAACAAGATCGGGCTGACGGAGCCGGAGGTCTTCCGCGTGTGTGCGCTGAACGCGGCGCGGGCGCTGGGCATGGACAAGGACGTCGGTTCGCTTGCCGCAGGGAAGCAGGCCAACATCGTGCTGCTGGATCCGGCGTATCAGGTGCGGGAGGTATTCCTGCGGGCAGAGCATGTGGTGCAGGGAGGAAAGTTATGTATCTGATCGGGCTGGATCTTGGCACGACGGGCTGCAAGAGCATGGTGTTCGACACGACGGGGCAGATCCTCGGTGAACACTATATTGAATATGAAGTCACCTTCCTGCCGGATGGCGGCGCTGAGCAGGACGCGGAGCTGTGGTGGCAGTATGCGGCG
>ULSC01007631.1_pt1 | contig 15301 bp, 16 predicted proteins | sample 1955981 | NCBI WGS metagenome assembly ULSC01 (sample SAMEA4835698, study PRJEB28245) | human gut metagenome | biome: gut microbiome; material: fecal sample | place: Denmark | collected 2008
GTACGCGACTACGGTGAAAAGGAGGCGCGCGTGATCCAGAACACCATCGGCAACATCTTTTCCGGACAGGTCGTGGGAGAAACCGCGAAGAACCTCTCGGAACGCTTCGGCAAGGTGCTCCAGCAGCGCAAGTCCGTCAATATGACGAAAGAGGACACTTCCACCAACATCAGCACCCAGCTGGACTCCCTGATACCCGCCTCCAAGATATCCAACCTCTCACAGGGGATGTTCGTGGGAAGCGTATCGGACAATTTCGGAGAGACCATCAGGCAGAAAATATTCCACGCCCGGATCATGGTGGACAATGCCGGGGTGGAGGCCGAGACGAGGGCGTACAGACCGATACCCGTCATCACGGACTTCACGGGAGAGGACGGCCGGGACCATATGCAGGAGGAAATAGAGCGTAACTACTACCGTATCAAGGAAGAGGTGGGCGACATCATCCGCCGGGAGCTCCTGCGCATAGAAAACGATCCGAATCTGAGCCACCTGCTGGAGACGGACGGGGAATAACAGACTGATATAAAAACAGGATTGCCCTCCGGCAATCCGCCATTCAATAACCGTTTAATTTTAGTTTTATGACCGAGAAAAAGAAAAACATCGCCCTTCAGGGAAAACCCTGTTTCCCGTGGGTGGGCGGAAAGAGAAGACTGCTGCCGGTACTCACCGAATCCCTGCCGGCAGATTTCGGAAAGATGGAAACCTATGTGGAACCCTTCGTGGGCGGCGGCGCGCTGTTCTTCTGACTAAGACAGGCCCATCCCGATATCCGCTGCGTGATCAACGATTCCAACGAGAGCCTGGTGAACGTGTACCGTGTCATCCAAAACTCCCCGGAGGAACTGATCAAGGCATTGGATGGTATCCAAAGAGAATACCATGCCTTGGCGGAGCACGCGGACAGAAGGGCGTACTTCATGGAGAGACGCACATTCTTCAACGAGGGTGGTCCTGACGATGTCACCCGCGCGGCGCTGTTCATCTTCTTCATGCGCACCTGCTACAACGGCATCTATTCGGTAAACCGCAGCGGCAAGCTCTCCGTGACGTTCGGTGCGGGCAACCGCGCGAAAATACTGGAAGAGGACCTGCTCCGCCTGAACCATAAACTGCTGCAGGGAGTCGTCATCCTGGATGGAGACTACCGCCGGACAGCGAAGTATGCCGGAGAGAAAACCTTCTTCTACTTTGATCCACCCTACAAGCCGGTCAACGAGTCGGGCGGCTGCACCTCCTACATGCCGGACGACTTCGACGACAACGACCAGATCCGCCTGGCCGAGTTCTGCAGGGACTTGGGGAATGTCGGCAGCAAATGAATGCTCTCCAACTCGGACCCGCGCGAAAAGGACCCGACCAATACCTTCTTCGACGACCTGTACGACGGCTTCCATATCCAACGGCTGAGCATCTTCCGCTCGGTCTGCTCCATCGCCGAGAAACGGAAATCGGTCAACGAACTGCTGATAAGAAACTATTAATAAGAATTGGAGTATGGGATAAACGTCGAAAACATATCCGATATCTGTACTGTAAATAAAGGACTACCCAAAATCGGGTAGTCCTTTGTTGTTACTTGCAGTTTAAAATTATCAAGGCTTGATGTGAATACCGGTACGGACTGCCGCCGGAAGCGGTTTCATTCCGGATAGCGGAGGGTGATCGCGGCATGCCCCTCTTTATAGCTCACCCTGAGCCCGAGCTTGTCCAGCTCCTCCCGGACAAGGGATTCCTCGAACCCTTCGGCCATGAATTTTTCCCTGAGCAGGCCGGCGACATTTCCCGTTCCGGTACTTCCGAAAAGAAAATCCTCCGTCCATTGCAGGAAACTTCCGCCCGTACGTATCAGGTTGTAGCGCCTCAGACAGAAGTTCTCCATGCTCTTCAGGTTGAATCCTTTGAAAGACAGCAGGTCGCAGAGAAGCGGCCCGTTGGCATCGTCCACCCTGATTTCCGCCGTCAGTACGCAGGCCGGCGTGCCTTTTTCTCCGGGAGCATTATAATAAAGCCGGATGTTGTTCCCTATATACAGCCCCATGGCATACACCATCTCTCCAGGGGATTCCGTCATGACGGGAAATGCCTGCAATCCGGCATCCTCCCCCCGCTTCAAAAGCACGATGTTCGGTTTTCCGGAACTCCTGTCTTCCGGCGGGCATGACACCATCGTTCCGTTGGTCTTTCTCCATCCGAGAAACCGCAGGCAGTTCCCTATATCTTTCAGATACCTTTCTTTCTCCCTACTTCCATCGAGGTACGGGTGGAGCGTATCCACGATTTCGGCCCAGTTCTCATTCGCCTTCATATATTATTGTTTACAAATTTCTATAAATCAAGCCGTTTTGCAGTGGAAATATAGCTATTTTATCCCGACCGGTCAAATGAATTCCCTAAAAAGTCATGGGAGAACCGCTCATGTAACCTTCCCGTGATTTGTCAGAAACCGGGTACGGTCCATATCTCCTTCGGTCCGGCATGAAGCCTTGTCGGACTCTTTCCACGTCCTTCCGTACGGGGTCCGCCGGATGATTTTAATTGTACGGATTTTTTAATAGCACATGAGTCTCCTCCGCCATATCCCTTTCCAGCTTTTTTATCAATTTTAATGAGAAACCGAATCTGGAAGAATATGAATGACAGGCAGGTCAGGATATTGTTTGAAAACAATAAAACCAATGGGTGTGATAAGCGCGGATAACAAAGGAAATCCTTCTTTTTTGCAGATGTGAATGATAATCGGGCCTTTCATTCCGGCTGCAAAATAGGCAGTGCATCGGTAAAATGAAAGGGAGGGCCGGACTTTTGGCTCTCCCTTGTTGCATGTCAGTCCCATCGTAGGACCGGTTACCGTTTTATCTTTCACCCGCTTCCCTGTTTCAGTTCCGCACATGGCTCCTCCGCCTTTTTCAGGCGGTGCTGCAGGAACTCGTTCAAATCCTTGTGAGGCAGGTAGTGCACCGCCTTGTCCGTCACGCTCCCGCACTGCCTTCTGATCTCCTCCGTGGTTTTCCGGCCCGCATCATCATTGTCCAGGAAACAGCAGACATGCCCGTAGCCTTTCAGCACGTCCAACGCCCCCGGCAGATTACCGACCGAATTGAGCACCACGCAGTCCGGCACCGGCTTTCCCTGTTTGAGCGTAAGGTACGAGAGATAGTCCATGAAGCCCTCAAACACCAGGGCCGTCGCCTTTCCGTTCCCCCCGGCTCCATGCCTGAGATGCGTGATGTCCTTTGGGGAGGTCGAACCCTTGAAATAAGGGTTGCGTATCTCCAGGCCGCCCTTCCGGTTCCTGAACCCGATCCCGAAATACCATTTGCCGCGCGTGCGGTAATGGACCTCCACGCACTCCCCCAAGGCAATGCCGGAAGGAATCCCCCTCTTTGCCAGATAGTCCAGCAGTACCGTATTACGGAGCGGCGAGACGCGCATCTCCTCGAATGCCGGAGGCGTGGCGGCCGCCTTCCGGGGTGCCTGGGCGGGCGTGGACACGGGGAAGTGTCCCTCTATGCCCTTCAATACGGAGGATATGTCGCGCGTCCCGTACAGCCTTTGCGCCAGGTCGATGATGCTTCCTCCCGTCCCCTCGCCGAAGTCGATTCACAGGTTTCTGGAAAGGCTGACCTTGAATGAGGGGGTACGCTCCTGTCTGAAAGGCGAGCGGTACCACAAACTGTCCCCCTGTTCCCTTACGGGGGAGAATCCCATCCGCCGGAGGTAATCCTCCAGCGGAATCCTTTTCGCTTCTTCAATGTTCATGACTCGTCGTATGATTGATAAATAGTAAGAATTTAGAACCGCCTGCCGAACCATTCCACCGGGTCCAGCAGCCGGCCGTTTTTTTGCAGTTCGAAATGCAGGTGGTTGCCGGTGGACATCCCCGTGCTTCCGACCTTCCCGATGCGCTGCCCGATACGGACCGTTTCACCTTTCCTTACAAGGCTCCGGCTCATGTGCGCGTACAGGGTGGAGTATCCACCCCCATGGCGGATAAGGACGGTCCGGCCGTAACCCGGACTGTAGCCGGCGGAGATCACCCGGCCGTTTCCGGCCGAATATACCGGCTCGCCATACGGGGCCGCCAGGTCCACCCCCTTATGGAATATTCTCCGGCCCTTAAGGGGATGGATCCTGTATCCGAATCCGGAGGACACCCGGTAGCGGGTACGCCTGCCGTCAAGGGGAAACAGGACCGGATAGTCCGTCAGGACGGCGACCGTCCGCCGCAGCCCTCATTCCTCCGCTCATTTCCCCGGTTCCCGGACATGCCCGTTTAACATTTCCCCGCCGCTTTCCGCCGTTTTTCCCCCATCTTCCAGGCAGGCGGAAAGTGACAAAAGGTGACAAAACATGACTATTAATGACAACTTCCTCATAATCAATTTATTTAATGGCGAAGATACTAATTTTACCCCCCGAAATGATTCATTCACCTTTAAATTTAACAGTCATGCAAGAAGTAAATCCCGCTGCTCAAGGCAGCGAAAACGCCACTCAGGAACTGGGTTACCTGATGGCTTACGACAAGAAGGAACAGAAGGCGAAAGGCGTCAAGGGCATCGCGGCAAACGGTGAGCTGGAGACGCTCGAGGCCAGCGAACGGAACAAGGGGCAGTTCGTCCGCGTGGACCGCTTCGGGAATTTCTTCACCAACTTCGGGAAGAACTTCCTTTACCAGTACAACAACCCCACACGTTTCTCCCTTTACCGGATGGAGGAAAACACCCCGGTGGAACAGGCCGCCAGGAAAATCGAGGAGGCCCAACGCCCCGAGAACGAGGCCGTCCGCCGCGAGCTTTCCAAGAACAACCGCATCTACAACAACCATTTCTTCAACGAACGGGAGATCAACTGGCAGCAGGCGGAGCGTTACGGCCTTACCCCGGAGGTGCTCAAACAGACGGGCGATATGGAAAAGCTGCTGCAGGGCAGGCAGTCCGGCATAGCCTATGACATCTCCATGAACACCGAGCTGGGACGTCAGAAAGGGGATGCCAAGCTCTCGCTCTTCCGCGACGAGAACGGGGCGGTCAAGTTCGACCTGCACTTCATCCGCCAGGCACCGAAAGTCGGACAGGAATACCGGGGATACAAACTGGAGGAGGATGTGCTGGAGGCATTGAACCGTACCGGCAACGCGGGCCGGCTCGTCAACCTGGTCACGGACTACCGTACCAGGGAAACGAAGCCCTGCTACCTGTCCAAGGACCCGGTGACCAACGAGATGTTCTTCCTTCCGGCAGACCAGGCACGCTGTCCGCGCAAGATAAAGGACTATGCGCTGAGCGACAAGGAATACGCCGACTATGCCGCAGGAAAAGAGGTACCCATCGAGTTCAAGTCCTCGAACGGGAAGGTGTACCGGACCTCCATCCAGATGAGTGCTGCCGAACGCGGTACGGAATTCCTGTGGGAACGCAGTACCCTCAAGCCGGAGAAAAAACAGGGGCAGGAACAGACGGCCGGCCTTAAGGAGACTGCCGGGAAACCGGCCAGACGGACCAGACAGACCATAACCCCCAAAATGTAATCGGCCATGACATCCGCAAATGAGAACATCAGGCAACTGGAAGGGCTGTTCCGAGAGGACGGCGCAGGCGGTCTCCTTGTCTGCTACGAGACGGGCAGGGAGAAGCCCCATGCCGACTCCTCCTACCAGCTTTATCCTGTCGACCCGGACCGGAAGGGCATGACCTGCCAGTTCCTCAGCCTCCTGCATGTCGGGGTGGAAACCGCCCGGATATCGGCATTCATACCTGACACCCGTATGGAGGTCTACCGCTTCCCCCGCATGTCCGGCCTTCCTCCCTTTTTTCGGGATACCCCCGTCAAAGAGTATATCACCGGCATGCTGCTGCCCCATATCAAAAGGAACAGGCTGAAGCCGGTGGTAAGTGTCAACCTGCGCGACATGGTCTTCATACGCTCCGAAGGGCTGTCTGTGGAACCGGGCGGCATTCTCCGTCTCGATGCCGGGCAGATCGACCGGCTCGTGGAGTTCCGCCGACGGCAGGACGGGCTGGCCGCAAGGTACAAATACATCCCCGGGTACAAGCTGCCCCTGCGCGTCATCGAGACTCCCAAAGGTGTACTGGTGTTCAGCGGCGGCGACATCGGAAGGGAAGGGACCGAAAACTTCTATAAGTTCCTGCTGGGGAACTATTTCTCGATGCACGCGCCTTCCGGTCCCGTCAGGCAATACTGCGTGGATTCCCCTTCCGGAAGGCTGTACGGGCTCACCGACACCGCCTTCCGGAAAGAGGCGGAAACAGGCAGGTACATATTCGACCTTTTCGACGCGTACGCCGATATCGGGGCGTCGGAAAAGAAAGGATGGGTGTTGGAATTCGCCACGGACATGGCCCTTCCGATACGGAATACCGCCGCCTGGAGGACTTCTCCGGCTGCCGGCCGGAAGGGAACAACAGGGATATCTGCCGGCTGCTCACCCTGCAGAAGCACTTCGACAGGGACATCATCCTCGATCCGGCTTTCGCCTACCATTTCCGGTTCAAGGAATTCGTCAGGAGGATGGATGATTGCGTGAACGGCCTTTCCAAGGGGGACAACATGGAAAAAATACTGGAGGAGATGCGGGAAAAGTCGGACCGTATCTTAAGGAGGGATTTCCTGGTACGGGGATACGGCACTCCGGAGAGAGTAAAAAGGAACAGGGTCGAAAAAACCGAAAGGAACAACAGGATAAAACGATAATACGATGGACAGCAACAGACTATCTTCCGAACCTTATTTCAATCCGCAGCAGCCCAGCACGGTCTGTATCGCCATAGACAGGTACGGCCATTACCGGCCGTCTTCGGAAAACGCCCTGCGTTTCCTGCAGCAGGATGACGTGGAAACCGGGATAAGGCATTTTCTGGACGACAACGTGAAGGCTGCAACCCTCTGCACATATGTGCCGGACGTGACACTGCTCGTCTTCCGTTTCCAAAGCATGAAAGACGTGCCGCCACCCGGGTCGGGACAGACGGCCGACCGCTACATACGTGACACGTTCCTTCCTTTTCTGGCCTCGGAAAGCCGGTTGCCGGAAAAGAAAATCACCCTTGCAGACGCGGTATATTCCACCCTGACCAGGGGAACGCCGGACTGCTCCGTGCTGAAAAAACACTTCATGCAGGAGACCGGCTACATCGAATTCCTCGGGAGGCAGCGCGAAAGGAAGAATATCTACCGCCTGCAGCCGGAATACGTGCTACCCCTTACAGTGGTGAAAAATGATTTCGGTTACCTGCTTTTCTCCGGCAACGAGACCGGCAGGGAGGGGTTCAGGGCCTGCATCCAGCATGTGGCGGACCACTATTTCGACCCGCACTGCGACATGGGCCGGCTGGACATCTATGAATGCCCCGTCCTGGAGGGAAAGCTGCCTTCCTTTATTGACACGGTATACGCCCCTTTCCGATACTTTCCGGTAAACCGGTTCGATTTTTCCCCTCACCGCCATGTCGCCCCGTCCGCGCTGCCGGAGGGATTCACGGAAGGGCTGGTTCCCCTATACAGCCATCCGCTGCGTCCCGACGCGGATAGTTTCGCCGGTTTCATCTCACGCTTCAAGGACGATGAGAGGACACAAACGACCGTCAGCCGGGAGAACTACGACATCTACCGGATGCTGACCGTCATGCGTAACGGCTATATGAATGTCCATGAGAAACCGTTTACGTACTTCGACACCCTGCTGCCGGTGGCAAGGAAGCTGGAACAGGTCACGCAGGTGAAAAACGCCGCCGCATTCAACGCGGACGATTTCAGGATCTATTCCTCGGTTCTCAGCCGACAGGCGGAAGCCATCCTGCAAAGGAATTTCGATGTGAGGGGGCACCGTTCCATCGTAAACGAGCTGGATGACGGGAACCTTGCCTTCACGGTAGGCCGCGTCAAGCTGAACTCCGTCCAAAGGGCGGTGCTTCACGACGGGCACGCGGTGCATCTTCCGGAGAATGACTCTCCGGAAAACCGTCGGCAGGCGTACTGCATGGCCGACAGGTTCGAAAACCGGCTGGTAACATCGGCAAGGCCGTTCCCCGGCGTGCGGACATACCGGATGACAAGCGACGGGCTGATCCGACCGGTTGATCCGGAACCTGACGGGAAAGCGAAAAAAAGAGAAACGAAGTCCAAGAGTAACAAACCTAAAATATAGCCATGATCAGAAAAGAGCAAGTCAGAATCGGGATGCGGATTGTCGGGGACGATCCCGAATCCCCTGAAAGCTATCCGTACAAGGGAACCGTCACCGCCCTTTGCGAGACAGGCCGGAATGAGACGGACTTTTACATTGTCATCAAACTGGACGGGGAATCCATGAGACAGCCGGAAATATCAAGGTGCTGTCCCGAAGGCATCATGAGGTGCTTCCCCTGGACTGTCAGTCCCGAGGAAAAACCGGAAAAACGAAACAATATCCCTTCCACGGCTTATACGGCCGTGGAGACATCCCGGGGTTTCCTCTTCTTCACCCATACGGAAGAAGGCAGGAGGAGCCTCCGGGAATTCCTTCAGGAAATGGTCGACAGCTATTTCGAGCCGTCATTCGACCTGGGACCGGTATGCGTCTATGAGGCGGAAGGCGTACTTCCTGATCTCTCTCCGGTCAATCCGGAGAAAATGCCCCTTGCGGCATATCCCTACGCGCGAAGGCCGGAGGATTTCCGGCTGGATGTCCGTTACCGGAACGGGATGAGACCGACGGCAGAGGATTTCCGCAGCTTCTGTCACAATGCCGGTTGTACGGTCAGCCATCGTAACGGAAATATCGCCGACACCCTGGAGGCCCTGAAGCGTTACGACAGGCATTTGGAAACGCTCCGGCACATGCCGGAAGCGGCTCCCCACGAAGAGGATGAAACCCGCAAAACCAGGCAGCAGCTGCAAAGGCTGCCGGACTCCGCCTATGATATCCGCGGACACCGCACGGCAGGAAGGATTCCGGATGATCCCGCCCCCGAGATCAGCGTGGAGGGAGTCAGCCTGTCCGCTTCCCGGCGGGGCATTCTTAAAGCCGGCCTCGGGTTGTACCTATCCCGTGAAATCCGGGCCGCCCCCGCTCACACGTATGCATGGGTAGATAGGAATACGGAGCGCATCGTCTTTGGCAGCCGCCCGCCCGGAGACCGGGAAACCGCCGGGTTCAAACGGGATACGGGAAAGAGGTCCTCCGCTTCTCCGAGAAGTACAAAAAAGAAGACCGGACCCCAGCATAAAATGTAAAATTGTAAAATCAAGAAAGACAGTATGGAAAAGAAAAACAAGACAACACCTTTGAAAGTGGTGCGGCGGGAGTCCGGTTATCTGCTGTTTTCCGACAGCAATACCGGCAAGGAAGGCCTTGAAAGCTATCTCCAGCATACCGCCGACCATTTCTTCGATCCCCATGCCCATGACGGGGCCCTGGAAATTTATGAGTATTCCGGTTTACGGAAGGAGCTGGCCTCCCATATCAACAGCAGCTGCCGCAGGGGACTTTTACCGGGCGGGGACAGAAAGGGCGGGCATGTTTCCTCCGGTCTCCTCCCGGCAGAATTCATCAACCGCCTCGAACCGAAACTTTACGTTCCCATGAATCCGACATCCGAGGGGTATTCCGGGCTGTTCTCCCAAGTGAGGGGATATATGGGGCTCGAACTATCCCGAAAGCCGGAGAACGAGGATATCTACCGCCTGCTCTCCATCAGGGAACACGGTTATATGAACATCCATGACAAGCCGTTCACCTATTACCGGGAGCTGCTGCCCCTGGCCGAGCAGCTTGAAAAGGTGACCCAGGTCAAATCCGCCGGCCTGTTCGACGTGCAAGCCTTCAAGGAACTTTCCCTTAAAATAAGAAAAGCGGCGGAGGATATACTTCACCGGGACTTCGACGCAAGGGGCCACCGGCCGCTGGAGAAATACCTCAATGCCCCCGATACCTCCCTTCTTGTGGGAAACAGGGTACTGGACAAGGCGCAACTCGGGATACTGGCCAAAGGGACGCCCTGTACCTGCCGGAGAATGACCGCCCCTCCTCCCGGCACCTGCTGTACTGCATGGCGGACTTTACACGGAACAGACTGCTGGTATCCGGTGAACCGTTCCCGGTCAGGACCTACCGGGTAAAGGACGGCGTCCCGCATCCCGTCAGTCCGCGGGAAAAGGTACCGGAGAAGAAAAAGACCACCCGTAAATCCGCAGGCAGGAAAATATCATAACCTGCCGGGATATAAAGAAATTTAAAATATCACGATATGGAAAAAGAAACCGATTTGAAACAGAACGGGCCGGTCGTCCTTTTCAATGTGGACAGAAAAGGCAGGCTGGCGGACTATGCCGCATGCCACAGCGACCGTGAATGCGGCGATTATCTGCTCCGGCAGGCGGAGCTGGCCCTGGGCGGGGCGTATGTCCCCGATGAATCCGTATTCTGCCTGGCGGGGGCGGAACGGACGGACGACGGCCTTCCGGAACTGCTGGACAACTATATCCGAGAAGGCGACATCCGCGACCTGCCCTCGATTGACCTGCGCAGCCTCACGTTCATCCATGAGACCACGGGGGGCGGCCTTCCGGAAGGGATGTGGGCCGTACTGGAAAAGACGGAACGGCTGGCGGACAACCCCGATAATAGAAAAATGCTGGAAGCGTACCATGCCTACCACGAAAAAAGGGAGAATGCCCTGCCCGGGCGCACCCTCTCCGCCGTCCGCACGGACAAGGGCGTGCTCCTGTTCGACGACTCGGGCCGGGGACTGCAATGTCTGGAAGGTTACCTGCAGTACCACGCGGACCGGTATTTCTCCCCCGAACTCCACGGGCTGGAGAAACTGGAGGTATACCACTTCAGTACATCCGATAAAGGCATATCGGACGCGGCCAAAAGGTGCGCCTTTATGTTCACCCTGCAAGGCCGGCGTGAGTTCGTCCCCAAAAAGGCGTGTTATCTGCCGGACTCCCTTGTGGCCGGACTCCATCCGTCAGCCGGCTGTCCCATGCATGCGGACGGTGAGGCGTTCCGGCGGTTTGTCAAGACCTTCGGCCTGAATGCCACGGACGAGGCGAATGAAATCGCCGCCCTGACCGGAATCCGTGCCGGAGGGCTGTCGGATCCCGGACAGCTGGAGAAGGTATCCGTCCACCGGGCCGGATTCCGCAGCCTGTATGAACGCCGGCAGGCCTGCCTGAAAAGGAATGACATTGTGATGTACCGGGCACTCGGACAGGCCTCCAGGGACATGGCGGAGAGAATTCTCAGAACAGAATATAAGGTACGGGGATACGCGCCTTCCATAGCGGAAAAGGAAACCGGGCACAGAGCCGGTCCGCCTGCCGGTAAAAAGAAGACAAACCGATGGAGGAAAACAGATGGAACCCCTAAAAGACGGATATAGCATGGCATGGTGGCTGGAACGGCTGAAAAGGTCTTGGAAACACCCCCGGAAGGAAACGTCCGGAAACCTCTATCTGGAGCTGTGTCCGGACAACCGGATAAAATCCTTCATGGTGGTCCGGCACAGGCCGAAAGGCACGGATCCCTTCATGGAATTCATCGGGCATACCGCCGACAAAGCCATAAGGGAGGGAAACGGGCAGGTTCCGGATAACCTGCTGCTGGCCCTGGAAGAAGTGCCGGAAAGAATGCTTCCGACAAGGGAGGAGCTCCGGGAGGAACGCCCCGGAAACATATGGAAGCTCATCTCCGGATATGGCGAAATAACCGGAGGAAAACCGGTACCGCTCAGACGGGCCGTCTACCTGAGGGCGCACGGAAGGGAGATAGACCGTACCGCACTCGAAGAGATGGGGCTTTCACCCGGCTGCCGGAACTACGAGGCCTATGAGACCGCCATGGAAAGGGCCTCGGAAGGGAAGAAAGCCCTGTTCCGCCTTACCCTCGTGAAGACGGAACGGGGTGTCGGGGTGTTCAATGACGGACTGCAGGGCCCGGAGCGTATGCGCGGGATGCTGCAGGAGATGGCGGACCGTTTCTATTCCGCCGCATGGGAAGGAATGAAAACGCTTTCCATATACCGGATCGAGACAGCCTCCCGGAGGCTGCTGGAAATGTCACGGGAGAACAGACGGGATTTTCCCGCCTCCCGGCCCCCGCTGGAAATCCTTGCCCGCTATCTCCCGACAGCATCTTTCGACATGTCGCCCACGGCGGAGAACCTGGAGCGTTTCGTGAGGGCCAACTCCCTGGCGCTCTCCGCAAACAACCGGGAGATCATGACCCTGCAGGATATCGCCCGGAAGGGATACGCCCACCTGTATATGGACGGTCCGTTCCGTTACAGGAAGGAGTTCGCCGGTATCGAGAAGGAACTCCGCATGCTCGCAAGGGAAAGGGAACTGTACCGCAACTTCCCTTATAAGGAGAGGATGCACGACCTTCGGGAAAGGTCCATGGCGGCCGCCGAACTCCTCCTGAAAAGGGAAGGGATCCGCAGGGATACGCCATCCGTTCCCCAAAAGACGGACAAGTATGCGGAAAGGATACAGGCCATGGCGGAATGCCCGGAAAAGGGCATGATCCCCCCATCCTCCGGTGAAAAGAAAAAGGAACCGGCCCGCAAGCAAAAGGGACCGGCCTCCCAAAAAGTGAAACCCCAATTATAAACCGCAATGGAAACAACAGGAACACCCACACCCGAAGAGCTGCTCGACGCCGGCAGACGCACCATCGACCGCAAGGCACTGCAAAAGACCATAAAGGATATTTTCTCATACCGGAACCCGCTCCGGCAGTTCATGGAAAGCTACCGTTTCAATGTCATCCGCTGGAGTGCCACCAACCTGAGGAAACCATCCTTATGGAAGCGCGCCGGCCTGTTCTTCAATACCGGAGGAATTCCGGGGATTCTCCGTGAGAATTTCCGGCAGAACCGCGCGGACCTGCTCGCCCGGTGGGAAAGGGGCGTCATAGGCGACATCAACCGCTCGCTCATCCGCCTGGGGAGCATACCGCTTTCCTCCAAGCCCCGCGACCTTTCCCGGCAGCTGAAGGACATATCCAGGAAAATATACCGGATGACCACTTATGACCGCTGCCCGAGCCTGCTTCAGGAGAGTCTGCTGCTGTCCACCTACGAGTATATATTCGCCTCTCCGCATGACAGGAAGTTCGGGAAACTGTGCCCCGACGAGATCTGCGGGATGCTCCGACAGAACGGTGTCCCGCAGGAAAGCCTCTGCTACCAGAACTACGAGAGCATCCTCGCCGGAAGGGAGACGGTCCTTTACGAGTTTACCTCCGACGGGAAAGCCACCCTGTATCTCAAGCCGATGGACCATGTGAGACTGGAGATGACCTCCAAAGGGTATGACATGGTCCCTATGGGGATTCCTCCCGCCCGGACACTCCCCTCCCCTGCGGAAAGCATGGGGAATATGCCGCAGCTTTCCGAGAAGATCGGGAAAACAAAGAAAGCCCGGAGCGGAGAGAAACCCGCCAAAGGAGCCGGGAAGTCGAAGAAACGTCCCCAAATAGGATAATCCATAAACAACAAATAATAACCTGACAATAAAAATGTAAGAAAATGAAAGTCGTGATTTGTGAAAAGCCCCTCGTGGCTAAAAGACTGGCCCGCATATTGGGCGCGGACAAAATGGAAGACGGGTATCTCATCGGAAACGGATACGCCGTCACATGAACGTTCGGCCACCTGCTGGCCCCGGTTTCCCCATTTTCCTGTATGGAAGGACCTTTTACAAGGGAGATGCTTCCCCTTGCAGTCCCCTCCGGACTCGCCGTCCGCCGGACAAGGACGGAAGACGGTTTCCGGGATGCCCCCGTGGCCGTCAGGCAGCTGGAGGTCATCCGCAGGCTGCTGCGGGAAGCGGACGGGGCGGTTACGGCCACGGACACCTCCCGTGAGGGGCAGATGGTCGCCCGCAACCTTTATGATTATCTGGGCTTCAAAGGAAAAACCGAACGTCTGTGGCTTTCCTCACTGACGGACAAGGCGATCCGCGAGGCGTTCCTTGACCTTAGACCGGACAGTCTCTATGAAGGTCTGTACCTGGCAGGCAGGGCACGGCGGGAAGCCGACCGGATCATCGGGTACAATGCAAGCCTCGCGCTCGGCATGGCAGCCGGAAAAAAGAACCACTCGCTCGGACGGGTACAGACACCGGTGCTCGCGCTTGTCTCGCGCCGTTACCTGGAGAACAGGGATTTCAACGCCGTACCTTATTACCGGCTGGAGCTGTCGGTCCTCAAGGACGGTAAAGAGCTTATTTTCACCTGCCCGGAAAAATACATGCAACAGCTGGGGGCCGTCGCCGCCCGGAACCGGATCGCGGCATCGCGTGTGGCCACGGTAATACATGCGGAGAGAAAGGAAACGGTGGAGGAACCGCCGCTTTTGCATGACCTGGCCTCCTTGCAGAAGGAGGCAAATCTCCGGATGGGGCTGACGGCAGGACAGACGGCATCCGCCCTGCAGAGGCTGTATGAGGGAGGATACATCTCATACCCGCGTACCTCCTGCCGCTACATCCGGCAGGACATGCCGGAGGATATGCCGGCACTGCTTTCCCTTCTGAAAGACGACCCGTGTTTCGCACGTCATGCGGAGACACCGGAAGGCAGGGTGCTGTCCGCCCGTGCCGCCGATGACGACAAGGTGACCGGACACCATGCCATCATCATAACGGAAAACATACCCGGCAAACTGCCGCTTGATGAGCAGAACCTCTACCGGATGGTCGCAGGCAGGATGCTGGAAGCCTTTTCGGGTGACTACACCAAAGAAGAGGCGGATGTCCGTATCGAATGCGGGGGAATCCTGTTCGAGGCCGGATACCGCCGGACGGTGCATGCCGGATGGAAAAACGTTCATAACGGGACCGGGAAAGAAGAAGACACCATGTTCCCCTCCTGGGGGCAGGACGAGGTGCTGCCGGTAACGGACATATCCGTCCAAAGCGTGGAAACATGTCCCGTACCGCTCTTTACGGAAGCCTCGCTGCTGTCCGAAATGGAACGGTGCGGACTCGGCACCCCCTCCACAAGGGCCGGTGTCATCGAACTGCTCATCGCACGCCGATATGTCGAAAGACAGGGATGCGGCCTGCTGCCTACCCCGAAAGGGCTGGAGGTGTATAAGGCCGTCAGGGACAAGCTGATCGCCGATCCGGAAATGACCGCCCGGTGGGAAAAGGACCTGCAGGAGATCGAGCGGGGAGAACTGGACGCGGACGTGTTCATCCAAAAGGTTGGAAAATACGCGCGGCAGATCGTGGAGGAACTCTCGGCGGTCCGGTTCGAACATCCCGGACCGCCCCGACACCG
>ULSC01014479.1_pt1 | contig 14339 bp, 10 predicted proteins | sample 1955981 | NCBI WGS metagenome assembly ULSC01 (sample SAMEA4835698, study PRJEB28245) | human gut metagenome | biome: gut microbiome; material: fecal sample | place: Denmark | collected 2008
CCATATATTTCAATGGCATTAACTCCAATGGTATTAACAGGTCGTTTGATCAAAAAAGAAAAACCAAACGCCAAAGTTGTATTCATCGGTCCTTGTGCTGCTAAGAAATTGGAAGCAAGCCGTAAATCAATCCGCAGTGATATTGACTTCGTATTAACTTTTGAAGAAGTTATGGGTATGTTCAATGCGAAAGGTATTGCATTAGACCAAATCACTACTTCTGATCCATTAACAGAAGGAACAAATGCTGGTCGTGGATTTGCTGTCAGTGGTGGTGTTGCCAAAGCCGTTAAAGACTTGATTCAAAAAGAACATCCTGGAACAGAAGTAAAAGTTCAGGCTGCAGAAGGATTAAAGAACTGTAAGACAATGTTGATGATGGCTAAAGCTGGAAGACTAAACGGATACCTACTTGAAGGTATGGCTTGTCCTGGTGGATGTGTTGCCGGTGCTGGTACTTTACAACCAATCAACAAATCAAGTGCATTAGTTAAAAAATACGCTACTGAAAGCGATAAGAAAGATGCAGATGAATCTGCATATGGAGATCGTCTTCACGAACTAAGTGAACATTAATCAAAGACGTCCTTAAAATGGACGTCTTTTTTTGATATAATCATGTTTGGAAATGAGGTATGAACATGCATCGTTATTCATATTATAAAACGGCTGCCTGTACTTTAAATGTTTCAATTGGAGATCCACAGGCAAATAAAGAAGAAATTTTAAAATGTATCCAAGAATTGGATTCAGATACACAACTTGTAGTATTTCCAGAACTATGTATTACAGGATATACATGTCAGGATTTATTCTATGAACATACATTATTAAATAGAGCAAAACAAGTTCTATTTGAAATTGTAGAAGAACTACCAGAAAACCTGGTTACAGTTTTAGGCTTACCTTTAGAAATCGAAAACAAGCTTTATAACTGTGCCGCCATTTGTTTCAACCATGATATTCTAGGTATTCAAGTAAAAACATATATTCCTAGCTACAATGAATTCTATGAAACAAGGTGGTTCTCTAGTGCTAGTGAATTGAAAGAAAACACAACATTTACTTATAAAAATAAAAAAGTGCCTGTTTCAAATCATATCGTATTTAAAGATACAACAACATCGGCTTGTTTAGGTATTGAAATCTGTGAAGATCTATGGGTGACAATTCCAGTAAGTTCAACACATGCATTAGCTGGAGCGAATGTATTATGTAATCTAAGTGCTTCCAATGAAATCATCTCAAAAGCAAATTACAGAAGAAATTTAGTCAAAGATCAAAGTGCTAAATGTTATGCGGGATACGTATATGCCAGTGCAGGACCTACAGAAAGTTCAAGTGATTTGGTTTTCTCTGGACACAATTTAATTTGTGAAAACGGGGCTATCTTAAATGAGACAAAAACAGATAAAATTATTTATGGACAAATTGATTTAGACCACTTAAACCATGATCGTCTACACTATAAGACAAGCATGCAAGATTTATTCCATGTAAATTATACAACCGTAGATTTCGCATCAAAACCCATCGAAGAAATTGAATTCGATCGTTATATCGATGCCTATCCTTTTGTTCCAAATAATCAAGATGAAAGAATTGTTCGTTGCTTAGAAATATTACATATTCAAGCACAAGGCTTGGCAACACGTCTTTCTAAGATTCACTGTAAAGACGTTGTGATTGGAATTAGTGGAGGACTCGATTCTACTTTAGCTTTGCTTGTATGTCATGAAGCCTTTAAAATCAACAATTATGATTCAAAAGGAATTCATGCGATCACAATGCCTGGTTTTGGAACGACAAAACGTACTAAATCTAATGCGCAAATCTTAATGGACCTACTTCATGTATCTAGTGAAGAAATTTCTATTGTGGATGGTGTAAACCAACACTTTAAAGATATTCACCATGATCCAGAAGTTCATAATATTACGTATGAAAACTCACAAGCTCGTGAAAGAACACAAATTCTGATGGATTTAAGCAATGCCTATAATGCGATTGTTGTTGGTACTGGAGACTTAAGTGAACTTGCCTTAGGATGGTGTACATACAATGGAGATCACATGAGTATGTATGCGGTAAATGCTAGTGTTCCTAAGACACTTGTTCGTTATATTGTTGAAAGTGTTGCTTTAAAAGATGAAATATTACATGATGTATTGATGGATATTTGTGATACACCTGTATCCCCAGAGCTTTTACCACCAGATAAAAATGGTAAGATTGCTCAGAAGACAGAAGAAGTATTAGGTTCTTATGATCTTCATGATTTCTTCCTATATCAAATGTTAAGACATCACGATGAGCCTAAGAAAATCTATGATTTAGCTTGTGTTGCATTTAAAGATGTAGAAAAGGAAACAATTAAAAAGGCCATCACAACATTCTATAATCGTTTCTTTACCCAACAATTTAAAAGAAACTGTATGCCAGATGGTGTTAAGGTTGGATCTATTTGTTTTTCACCTAGAGGTGATTGGAGAATGCCAAGCGACGCATCAAGAAATCTATGGACAAAACAAGTGGAGGAAATTTAATCCCCCACTTTTCTTATGCTTTATCTATATTATTTGAAAAGATGTCTGCAACTTCACTCATAATAATATAAGCACCCGAATCGATTTCATGAACTAGTTCTTTCATACGATTGACCTAGTAGCGATTGACCACAAAATAAACTATGGATTTATCGCGTTTTGAATAACCATCCGTGGTATCTACACGAGTAACACCACTTCCAAATGTATCACTTAATGCTTCACATATTTCTTATTGTAAGCATAAATAAATTCATAATACGAGGTGTTGGGTTTTGTTTCATAAGCCCAGCACTCCTTTTTAGGGCTTCATTTTAACATACTCATACACCAAAATCATTTCATTCTCAAATCTTTTAGACAATTTAAAAGAACAGACTATTGTTTAGCCTGTTCAACTATTTCTTAATCAGATTCTACCACATAAGGGATTTCATTTTCTGCAAGAAAAAAATTAGTTGTAATATTTTGCGAATGATGAATCACTCTTAATATATAAACTTTATCACCCATTATTTCATAGATTATTTTATATTTTTTGTATATTGCATATCTAACATTAGTTTCTTTTTTTAGTAATTCAAATCTTGGATATCTTTCTGGCAAATATTCTAAAGATTTAATGAGTGAAACAATTCCGTTTATTAAGTGCCTCACATAATTCAAATCAAAATTATTCATGACATAATACTCATAAATGTGTCGAATATCCAAATTTGCCTTATAGGATATTTCTACTTCAAAATTCATAGTTTTAGATCCTTTTTCAATGATTCATAAAACTGATCAAAAGGAATTGTATTCCCTTTTAAAACTTCATCATGAGCAGCTAATAACTCTTTAGCTAATTCCTCTTTTGTAAGTTCATCTTCATTTAAAATTTTATTTGATGGAATTTTCACATCAAAAGGCAATCCATTATTTAAAATGATTTGATTATAGAACATGTTAATTGCGACAGAAGATGGTATTCCTAATTTTGATAAAATTGCTTCTGCTTGTTCTTTTGTTTCTGGTTCAATTCTTGCGTATACATTTGATGTTTTTGACATAAAATAAGCTCCTTTTTTCTTTATTATAAGTCAATGTACTTACATACGCAATCGATTATCATACATATAATAAAAGAACAGACTATTTTTTAGCCTGTTCTACAATTTCATTGATTCTTTCTAAGACAGGTTCAAAACCTGTTTTTTCTGTACTACTGATACCGAAAATATTCTTCATTGGCAAATGAAGCTGTTGAGAAATATCTTTCAACGCACGAACACGTTTCGTCTTAGGAATCTTGTCAACTTTTGTAGCTACAATAACGATTTGAATTCCAAGACTTTGAATCATTTCAATCATATCTAAATCATCATGCGTGGCGCCATGTCTTGCATCGACAAGTTGTACAACGCAACAAATCTGCTCTCTTTGGTTAAAGTATGTATCCATCATTTTACCCATCTTGATCAGCATTTGTTTAGACATTTTCGCATAGCCATATCCAGGAACATCCACTAACATCCAAGTATCATCAATCTTAAAGAAATTGATCAAACGTGTTTTACCTGGTGTATTTCCAACATAGGCAAGTTTTTTCTTATTAGTCAATGCATTAATAAAGCTTGATTTTCCAACATTACTACGTCCAACGACTACAACTTCTGGTAAATCAGATTCTGGCCATTGTTCTTTTTCAACAGCACTTATCACAAATTCACTGATCATACTATTTTACCAATGCGTTATGTAACACTTGAGATACATTTGAACAAGGAATAAAAGTAACTGCATCTTTTACTTCTTGAGGAACATCATCTAAGTCTTTTACATTTTCTTTTGGAATCAAGATCGTATCAATTCCAGAACGATGTGCTGCCAATGATTTCTCTTTCAATCCACCAATAGGAAGAACATTTCCTCTAAGTGTAACTTCACCAGTCATAGCTAAATTCGCCTTAACTGGAATATTAGAGAAACAAGATACCAATGCCGTTGTCATTGTAACACCAGCACTTGGTCCATCTTTAGGAACCGCACCTTCTGGTACGTGAATATGTACATCATTTTCTTCAAACAATTTAGGATCAATTTTGAATTCATTTGCATGCGTACGAACATAGTCTAGCGCAATACTAGCACTTTCCTTCATGACATCACCTAATTGTCCAGTAAGAACAAGTCTTCCTTTACCTGTAAAGCGAGTTGCCTCAATTTGAAGGATATCCCCACCAAAACTTGTATAGGCAAGTCCTGTTACAGTTCCAACTTGATCTTTCTTTTCTTTTTTACCATAATCAACTTTTTCATTACCCAACCACTCATGAACTAATTTTTTAGTCAATTTAATGCTACGTTTGTTGTTTTTTAAGATAGCCAATACTGTTTTACGGCAAATTGTCGCAATTGTACGCTCTAAAGAACGAACTCCCGCTTCACGAGTATAGTAACGAATTAAATATAGTAACATATCATCATCAATTTTTAACTGAGACGCTTTTAAACCATTTAATCCTAATTGTTTAGGAACTAAGTGATCCTTGGCAATATGAACCTTTTCTGCATCTGTATAGCTTGATAATTCGATAATTTCCAAACGATCTCTTAATGCAGGTGGAATATTCTCTAAATAGTTTGCGGTTGCGATGAATAATACTTTTGATAAATCATAAGGCTCTTCAATATAGTGATCTGAGAATACTGAATTTTGTTCAGGATCCAACACTTCAAGCATTGCACTTGATGGATCTCCCTTATAATCACTTGCCATTTTATCAATTTCATCAATCAAGAACACTGGATTCGTTACGCCTGCCTTTTTCATACCTTGAATGATACGACCAGGTAAAGCTCCTAAATATGTTCTTCTGTGACCACGAATCTCTGCTTCATCGCGAACACCACCAAGTGACATTTTCACAAATTTACGATCTAAAGCTCTCGCAACACTTTTTGCCAAAGACGTTTTACCAACTCCTGGAGGACCTACCAAACAAATAATTGGTGCATTCAATGAATTTGTCATTTGTTTAACAGCCAAATACTCTAGAATACGTTCTTTTACTTTTTCTAGACCATAGTGATCTGCGTTTAAAATAGCTTCAGCTTCATTTAAATCTTCATTGTCCTTCGTTTCTTGCCACCAAGGAAGATCCATTAACCAATCAATATAAGATTTAATAACACCTGTTTCTCCACTTGCCATAGGTAGCATTTCATAACGACTCACTTCATCCGATACCTTTTTCTTAATGTAGTCTGGGTATGGATTTTCAGCTAAACGCTTACGAATCTTAGCCGCATCTTCATCTTGGGCAACTGTATCCCCTAATTCTTCACGAATGACATTCATCTTTTCACGAAGATAGTAATCTTTTTGTCCTTGATCAATTCTTTCTTTGACAGTTTCGTTGATTTGTTGTTCAACTTCACTCATCTTTTTCTCTTTAGCCATATCTTGAAGCAACATCATTAGACGATCATTTACCCCTAATGTTTCAAGATACTGTTGTTTTCTTTCGATATCTAAAGGCAATCCTTGAACAGCTTTATCACTTAAGAATTCACCGCCCATACCCTTTGAAATTTCCATAACAATTTCTTTAGTCACAAAACGATCTTGACCTTGCATACGATCAAGTTCATCTGCGATCATACGAATCAAAGCTTCTTCTTCAACAGCGTCCTGTTTTTCACTTTCAAGAATCTCAACTTCAGCTAAATCACTTAGGCTTCCATTGATCCAATTATTTAGCTTAACACGCTTAATTCCACGAAACTTTACACGTAAAAAGTTATCAAAACGACGAATATGACGAACTTCACATAAAGTTCCTACAGGATATATATCTTCTTTTCCAGGATTTTCTTGTTCAAGTTCTTTTTGAGAAAATAAACAAATCTTTTTATCATAATTATCCTGTGCATTTTCAACAGCATGTACAGAAGTATCCCTTCCTACATCAATCACAATTTCTTGATTTGGATATAGGACAACCCCTCTGGTACAAACTAAAGGATAGGTATTTAATTCCATACGAAAACCTCCTTATATTAAATATGGAAAAAGACGCTAAGCGTCTTTTTTCTTTTACATTATACTACTTTACAGAAGTTTTAATGAAGTCTAATGCTTTTTGATTTGCTAAATCTGCTTTAATACTTTCTGGAGAAATCAATGATTTGATTTTTTCTACTTCCATGTTATACATTTCAGACATTGTAGTAAATTCTTTTTCTACATCTTCATCACTAGCTTCAATGCTTTCAGCTTTAACGATAGCTTCTAATACTAACTGAGTTTTAACACGAGCAGCAGCTTCTGGACTCATTTGAGCACGGATTGCTTCTTCAGTTTGGTGAGTAGCTTCTAAGAATTGTTTAGCAGTGAATCCAGATTGTTGCATACGACCTTCGAATTCTTTGTACATACGATCAACTTCAGCATCGATCATTACTGCAGGGATTTCAACATTAGCGTTGTCACAAACTTTTCCTAACAATTCATTTGTGAAGTTTTCTTCAGCTTCTCTTTCTTTTTGAGCAGTTAAATCAGTTTTTACTTTTTCTTTGTAAGCATCTACTGTTTCAACATTTTCAATTTTTAATTTTTTGATTAATTCATCATTTAATTCAGGAAGATCTTTATATTTTACTTCGTGAACTGTGCAGTGGAAAGTTGCAGGTTGACCAGCAAGTTCAGCTGCTTGGTAGTTTTCAGGGAAAGTAACTTCAACGTCTTTTTCTTCACCTTTCTTAACTCCAACTAATTGTTCTTCAAAACCTGGAATGAATGATCCTGAACCAAGTTCTAATGGATAGTTTTCTCCAGATCCGCCTTCAAATGCTACACCATCTTTTGTTCCAACAAAATCGATAACTACTTGATCACCTAATTGAGCAGCATCGTCATCTTCACGAACAACCCAGTCAGCATAACGATCTTGAACACGTTTAACTTCGTTTTCAACATCTTCTTCTGTAACTTCTACATCCGCTTTTTTGATATCTAATCCTTTGTATTCACCTAAAGTTACTTCAGGAAGTACTGTACATGTAAATACTAATACGGCTTTTTCATTATCAGCTTCTTTAACATCTAAAGTAGGACGAGCTACTAAATCGATGTTGTGTTCTTTGATTCCTTCTGATAATGCTTCATTAGCTACTTCTTCACTAGCCATATCATATAATGCTTTTGAAGAAAGTTGTTTTTTAACTAAAGCATCAGGAATTTGTCCTTGACGGAATCCTTTCAAATTCATGTGAGATTTAGCATAGTTTAATGTTTTTTTCTGTGCTTTTTTCCAAGCTTCACCTTCTACTGTTACTTCTAATTCACCAGTAGAATTTTCTTTCAAAGTCCAAGTACTAGTCATTGTTTTCTCCTCGCTTTTCAATGGATAACTCAATATCCTCAATTCTTTCAAGACCTTGTTTTTTGACAAAACCAGGCCATTCATCGGATTTCTGCATTGCATCATACACAAGTCTACAAATACCTTTCGCAAGCTGGTAAGGATCTTTGTCTTCTTGATCGAATGGTCTTTCATATAAAACTAACTGCATCAAAAGTGACATACAAAATTGAATCATAGTAGGATCCTCATTTGTAAACCAACTTTCGAATAATGAGCTAGCCTCATTGATTGACTGATCTTGCTCCATAGGTAAAATAGCACTCGGTATAAACGTAATGTTCAACCCGGATTTTATCAAATCAAACGGATCATCAATTTTCTGCTCCATTAAAGCTTCAATCAATGTACCCTTATATTCATCAGGTAAATCTGAATCTAGTAATTCCTGAACTTCATCATGACACATTCTTAGATTCATGTTTTCTAAAATAGAAATCGCATAGATTTTTTGTTCTAGAGTACCATGAACATAATCCTGTAACTTGCTGAAATCCATACTCTTACTCTTTTGTTCCAAATAAGGTTTACATTCAGACTTATAATATTCCAATAACTCCAATGCATCTTCTGGAACATAAGGCATGTTCAGTTCCTGACAAATCAATTCGTACGCCTGGGCATAACTTTTTTCATCTATCTCTTTTTTTATTTCTTCGATTAAAGAATGATAATATGCGTTCACTTATACCTCCATGCGAAACATTAGTATTCTACCATAAATATCGATAATAATCAATTCTACGCATTTCTAAAATACAGAATCCGTAGAATGTCATTTAAAGAAAAAAACTCTCCTTTTACAGAGAATTTGTTTTCCTACTTTTTTCTAATTCATTTAACTTCTTGAATTCAGCTAAAATACAAATAACCGATACTACAAAGGCTACAAAATCCGCAATGGGAGCCGCGTATAAGATTCCATTCAATCCAAAAAATTTAGGTAAGATCAAAACAAGTGGAATCAAGAACAACACCTGTCTTGTCATAGACAAAAACATTCCTAAATATGCTTTTTTAATTGACGAAAAGAAGCTAGACGATAACATCTGTACTCCATCAACACATACTAGCATTAGATAGATTCGCATAAACATTGTCGCAAATTCAAAATAGTTCGCATCCCCTGATCCAAATATTGATAATACAGTACTTGTGCAGAATTGAAATAAGGCCCAACCAATAAATGAAACAACCAAATTTGCACTTATCGCAAGCTTGAACGTCTTTTTAACACGCTCATATTTTTGTGCACCATAATTAAATCCAATGATTGGCTGCATTCCTTGTGAAATACCAATGATGATAGCTAATAATATCGCATTGGTTTTCATCACAATGCCACATGCAGCTAAAGGAATATCACTACCAAACTTAGTAAACTGTCCATAATACGTCAATGAATTATTTAATACGATTTGCACAAACAAAATCGCGATCTGATTTAGTGAAGCACTCATTCCAATGGTTGCCATTTCCTTTGTATCCTTCAAAGAAATACGTAAACTCTTTTTATTAAATTCAATATGTTGAAAACTATTAATATACCAGGCAGCAATAAAAAATGAAATCACTTGACCAGCTACTGTGGCAATGGCAGCTCCAGCGACACCCATATGAAATACAAAAATAAACAAAGGATCTAATATTGTATTCACAATAGCTCCCGCAACCATACATGTCATCGAATATTTTGGTGATCCATCTGCACGAATCAAGTTACTAATCACATTTGTCGTAATCAAGAATGGAACACCCAAAGTTGTAATTCGTGTATATTCAAGTGCCAAAGGCATAATTGTACTCGTAGCCCCAAACGATTTTAATAGTGGTTCAAGAAATACAAGCACTAAAACAACATAGATTACTGAGCAAAGTACAGACATACTAATACCATTCCCAGCAATACTACTTGATCGTTCTGGCTTCTTTTCACCTAGATATAAACTAAATAAACTTGCTGAACCAATCCCAATCAACAATGCAATCGCAAGTGCAATTGTTGTTAATGGAAACGCCACATTAGTTGCAGCATTTCCTAGAAAACCAACACCTTGACCGATAAAGATTTGATCTACAATGTTGTATAGTGACGATACAAGCATTGAGATAATACTTGGTATCGCAAACTTTTTTAATAATGATGACTCTTTTTCATACCCTAATGGATTTTGCATACTAATCAAATTCCCTCTTTCTAAACTGTGCAATTAAATGCTTATTCCCCATTGAATGCTCACGAATGACATTTAACTCATTTCCTCTTTTATCAAACCAACCCACAAATTCATATCCTGGCTTTGTTGCCGGCAACAAATGAATCGTATCCGAAAAATACGTATATGACTTTGGATTTCTTCGACTACTTAATCCCCCATTCAAATCATATGTAATCTTATATTGACTTACTTGCCAATGGGCATATAAAGTACAAGACTCATGAATGGGTTCATCCAAGTTATAACGCCAACGATAATCACAATCCCAGAACCATCCATCAAAGGTATATCCAACTCGAACTGGCGGCTTTAAATCCTCCAATAAACCATGTTCATCCGTAGATACATCCATATAATTGGCTCCACCACACGTTTCAAAGTGGATAACTGGACATTCTCTATAAATAGCTGTTAATATGACTGGTTCATGAATGCCTGCTGGTAAACTTGTTATAATTTCACCATTAAACTGCCAACCTACAAACATAACGCCCTTCTTAAATGCCGGATACAACAATAATTCTTCCGATTCAATGCATGTATATCTTGGATTACGACGCGACATAACTCCGCCGTCCACATCATATTCAATGGGATACCAAATAGGAATCCATTTATCATATAAAGTCACAGAATGAGGAAGCACCCCACCTGGATTTAATCTTTTTGTACACTCTTTATCTATATACCAACCAACAAATTGGTAACCTTCTCTTTTTTCACTCATCAAATATCACCTGCCCATTATTTTATCACAAATAGAAAAACTTCTAGGAAAATTTCTAGAAGTTATTCAAATAATTATATAAACTATTCCCAAAAGTCATTTCCATAAGTTCACTTGCGATTTCTTTACTTTGAATCCGCATAATATGATCTTCTACATCTTGTTTACCTAATAAATTTATATTTCCATACCATACAATTTCCTGATCAATAATCGCAAAATGTTCACAATTATCTTCTGCAGATTTTAGATAAAAACCAGATTGTCTCATTTCTTCTAACAACTGCATTCTATAATTTGAACTTCCAAACCTAATTTTATCAGGCATCCAAGAAACTACGGTTACTTCAACTCCACTTTCCATCTTTTCTTTGATCAATTTAGTAAATTCTACAACTCTATCGCCAGATAATGAAGGACTGGATACAATAATATTCTTATTAGCACACAATAAATCTTGACTATACGTATCGTAATAATTACTTGCATCATATATAGATTGAGAAATTTGCGATTCACTTTTTATGCCGTTAGTATCTGAAATTAATTCATAACCTGATTTTTTATAGGCCTTTAATCTTTTTCCGTACATTCGATCAAACATCGGAATATGGACATCTACATAATCATATACAAGTATTGTATCTTTTTTATCATATAGTCGATGAATTCTTCCTGTAAATTGTTCTATAACACTACTACTAGCTACAGGCATTGCTAGAAACAAAGTATCTAATCTATCAAGGTCAAAGCCTTCTCCAACGAGCGATCCTGTCGCAATTAATATCATAGTTTTATCTTCAGGTACACTTTTCATTAATTCAACAATATGATTATTTTCTTTTTTTGATTGACTTCCTATCAACAAGAAAGCAAAATCTGCCACACCTTCTAATTGTTGATATAGCTTCTTACAATGATTTACATATTTAGACAAAACCACAGGCGTACGATTTTTTTGAATACAATCTTTTATATCCTGAACAATCATTTGATCTCGCAAATCATTATTTCGTAATATTGAGTATGCTTCATTGGGATTCTTTTCATCTTTCATTATTCCTCTTGGTGCAACCACATGTGTAAACCGAGGATATAACAAACGAGGAATCCCTTGTTGTTTTGCTTGTTCTTTTGCGGAATATTTATGTCGTATTGGACCAATAAGCATAAAATTCATCTTATCCAATTGATCCGTTCGATCAACGGCTGTAACACCATACACATACTTAGCTTTAATTTCTTTTAAAACAGCACTTTCTGTATTTGAAGCCGCATGATGACATTCATCCACAATGATCATGCCATACTCATTCAACAGTTTATGAAATTTTCCCTTTTTACATATAGAACCAGCCATTGCGATATCAATTATACCTGTCATAGAATCATGAGATCCCTGTAAAGTACCTATCAATGATTTTCTCTTTTTGATCAAACCTTTAGGTGTCGTATATTCAGGTAACTCTTCATTTATATCCAAAAATGTCTGCAGCTTATCTTTCCATTGTTCTAATAAAGATGAACTCTCCAACAAAATTAATGTATTCACTTTCTTTGTCGCAATTAAATCTGCACAAAGAACAGTCTTACCAAAAGCAGTAGCCGCTAATAAAATACCATTATCATGCTCAATCATTTTATTTAGAGCTACATTTTGTTCAGGTTTTAACTCTCCCTTAAAAGTAACATCAATACTTCTTCCTTGTTGCCTTTTATCATCAATCATCATTTGAATCCCAGCGTTCTTATTATACGAAATTAAATCATCATAACATCCTCTAGGAATTTGTATATATCCACTATTGTGATCTTCACCAAGATAAATATATTTATACATGCCAAAAGTAGAAATTCCCATACCTTGATTTTTATAATAAATAGGATTACTAATTCTAGCCAATTTACGGATTTTATTTTGAATCGATACACTTAAATTTGAAGTATCCACATAAATACCATTTGATAAAGTGATATGCATTTTTCCATTCACTTCATTCTTTTCAAATTCACTCATTGAATCCCATGGCTTATCATCTGAATTTCCATGCCATTCTTTTATTTTTTCTTCTATAAACACCTGTGAAAGCTTAGGCTTAGACCACAATATATTCCATTGATTTGAATAGGCATTCCAATTTTCATCAATAAATGCACTGTTGCCATCTTTCAATGCTCGTCCTTGTAATGGTAATGCGATTAAATTTCCCAGACCACCCTTTGGCATACTATCTTGTGCTGGTATCATACGATCATAGTATTTAAATGATTTTAAATTTACTTGTTCTGCCCCTTTATCCAACAAAGCATTTCCGAAATTTCTTGCCAAGATAGATGAAATCGGTTTATCAAAGAAAATCCAAATATGTGCTCCTTTACCTGATCTAGAACGTTCAATCAATGGATCAATTCCATTTAATTGACAAATCTCACGCATCGCATCAACTTCTTCTTTCCAACTCTCATCTATATTCGCAAAATCATTTCCCGCATCTTTATCATGATTATCAAAATCAAAGACTAAAAAGCGACACGTATTATCTTTATGCAATGGATAAACACCAATCACTTCATTTCCTTTTAAATGTGACATAATACTATCAATTGTCAAAGCTTTATACTTTTGGTAATGACAATCTTGACAACGAAATCCTGCATTCCATTTCTTGCCACACCCATCCGACCAAAAATTAATACATTGTGGATAGTATCCCGCTTTATTTGTTTTCTTGCTTTCTACTCTTTTTGCGTATACGTCTGTACGACCCCAAAAACGAGCAAAAAATCGATTTGCCATATCTTTTGTGATTTCATTTGGAAAAACAATACGACTTCCTTGATTTGTTTCAAAAGGTTCTGTATTTGTAGAATTCTTTAATTGATCCAATTCTTCCTGATAAGAAATCCCTTCTCGATTCAAAATGTTCTTCAAGCATTGAATCTCTTTTTGTAAGTCATTTATTATAGTCAAATTATCATTCGTTTGTTTCACAAAACCACCTCTTTTCAATACTATTTTAATTGAATTAGCAAATAAAAAAAACACCCAAGACTCCGTTAGTTAGACGGAGAGGAGTGTTTTCAGAACACATCTGCAAGTAGTAGTCTTGTAGTAGTTCTATTCATATAATAATCCTTTTTATAAAACATTGTGTTAACACAAACACACAAAAACAGAAAAACAAGAATAAATCAACCTTAACTGCTTTTAATATCTTAATCCAACCTGTTTTTTTCAAGAGCCATTCTTTTTAATTTTTTATCTATTTGTTTTGCGATTTTATAATCTTCTTCAAATTGAAGGTTATGTTGAATGACCGGATTTTTTGATATATATACATATACCTTACCTTTATTTGATAATTCAATTTCAACACCTACATACACTTTTTTTAATTCAATAGACACATTTAATAAAACAGGATATAGACATCATTAA
>ULSC01024917.1_pt1 | contig 14284 bp, 8 predicted proteins | sample 1955981 | NCBI WGS metagenome assembly ULSC01 (sample SAMEA4835698, study PRJEB28245) | human gut metagenome | biome: gut microbiome; material: fecal sample | place: Denmark | collected 2008
ACCAAACTTTTATAATTGTTTGGTAAATCATTTCGCTAAACAATAATTTATCTAAATGAATATTATTTTCAAAACTGAAAATAATAATATCGGTGATGAAAAATGTATAAAGATATGCCGTTAGGCTTTGTAAATGCACTTGCAAAAAATGAAAGTGCAATGCAAAAATTTGCTCAAATGGAAAAAGACGAAAAAGAAATCGTGCTTGAAAAAGCGCACAATGTTTCATCCAAACAGGAAATGCAAAACCTCATCAACAGCATAGGCTCATAACTAAAGACGGTCTTTCGACCGCCTTTTTTCTTTAAAATAATTTACAAATTTGAACTGTTATCAAAGCGTTTTCGTAAAAGTTTTAAAGCCTTGGTTTCAATTCTGCTTACATACGAACGGGAAATATTCAATTTCTGTGCAATCTTTTTCTGCGTAAGCGGCTCGCTCCCGTCAAGTCCGTAGCGCATAACAATTATCATTTTTTCCCTTGGTGAAAGTTCTTCGTTAATAAACTGACCGAGCTTTTTACTGTTGAGTTGAAAATCAATCTGCTCAAGTATATTGTCATCAACCGCCATTATATCAAGCAAAGTCAGCGGATTTCCGTCCTTATCGCTGTCAATCGCTTCGTTGAGTGAAATATCCTGCGCCGTCTTTTTAGCATTACGGAAATGCATTAATATTTCATTCTCAATACATCGTGACGCATAACTTGAAAGCTTAATTTTTTTGCTTATGTCATAGGTATTTATCGCTTTTATAAGTCCGATAGTGCCGATTGACACAAGATCATCTTGTTCACTCTGATTGCCGTAATATTTTTTTATAATGTGTGCCACAAGCCTTAAATTATGTTCAACAAGAATATTTCTCGCCTCTATATCCCCTTTTGCACTCCGCACAAGATACTCGTGCTCCTCTTTTTCGGAAAGAGGTTTTGGAAAAGAGCCGTTTCCGCAGATATGAAGAATAAAAAAGCAAAGGTACTGCCCCAGAAAATTAATTAATTCAATCAAAAAATCACCCCTGACAATGCTTATAATCGGATTTATACCTAATTATAAGTATTCAGTCAGGAGTGAGATTTTGCTTGTACCCACCTAAATATCGTAAGAAATAATTTTTTTATTCTTAATTACAATTTCTTTGTTGCAAATTTCTTTTGCCGCCATTTTATGAGAAATCAAAATACAAGTTTTATCTTTGAGTGTTTTAAGATTTTTAAGCAGTTGAACTTCTGTTTCGGCGTCAAGTGCCGAGGTTGCCTCATCAAAAATAATAATCGGAGAATTACAGTAAACCGCTCTCGCAATCGCAATTCTTTGTATCTGACCCTCCGACAAGCCCTTTCCGTTCTCACCCACGACAGTATCAAGTCCATTTGGCAATCTGCTGATAAAATCATAAGCGCAGGCAATTTTCGCAGACTCAATAATTCTTTCGTCATCGGGATTATTCGACACAAATGCAATGTTATCTCTGATTGTACCCGAAAGCAGAAAATTACCTTGCGGTACATACGAAAACATACATCTTATATTTTTATCAACAAACACATTTTCTCCGTTTGAAAGCGAAAGATAAATCTCGCCTTTATCGGGTGAAATTACATTAAGCAAAAGCTTTGTAAGCGTACTTTTGCCTATTCCCGAAATTCCCGCAAGCAATGCAAAATCACCTTTTTTTAGCACAAGACTTGTATTTTCAAGCACATTTTCTCTGCCGTAGCTGAAAGTAATATTATCAAAAACTATTTTTTCTGTCTTATCATACAGCTTTTCGGTATCGATTGCAGAATTATTTACCACATCTTCATTATCGAGATTTTCAATATCCATAAGTCGCTCCGCACTTGCAAGAGCAGAATAATATGATGGCAAAATACTGCTGATACCACGAACAGGGCCTTGAATTTGCGACACAAGCGCAAGCATAGAAGTCAATACACCGTATGTAATGGTATGGTCGCTGATTGCAAAAGCACCCCAAATTAAAGCATACATATATCCGAGGGCAAATATAAAAGAAAATCCGGTTGTGGCAACTATAGAGATATAATTTCTTTTTCGTTTTATTTTAAAATTATTTTGTTGCAAATTCATAGCATTTTCAGATACCTTATTTTCAGCGCCAAAAACTTTTACCACAAGCAGACTTGAAAAAATCTCCTGAAAAAACGACCTTGTCTTACCGTCAGATTCCTGTACCGCCTTATGCAATGTTTTCATTTTTGACTTAAAAAGCAGCACAACAACAAACATCAGCGCACCGCCGAAAACAAAAACAAGGCTGAAAGTTTTATCAATAGCAAACAGTACAACAAAAACACCAACCAATTTTACGATAAAATACACCATATTCGGCACTATAGAAATAATCGAACTGACTAAAAACGACACATCGCTTGTTATTCTGTTAAGTAGTTCGCCGGTGTGTATGCTTGAAATCTCATTATATTTTTTTCTGATAATGTTATCGAAAATATCTTGTTTAATAGAAATTTCAAGTTTTGACGATACATTGAAAGTCAGCACCTTACTTATAATTCTTATGACAAGCTGTGCGATCGTAAGTGAAATAAGTATAATTGCGAAATACACAATTCCGCCGACATCAGAGTTAACCGCCGAATCCACAATACCCCTCGACAAAGTAGCGACCGCAACACCGAGATATGCCATTCCGCCGAAAATAACAGACATAATTATAATACCGAAAACCTGTGGTTTGGCTTTTTTTACTATCCACTTATTGGTTTCGGAATCAAGTATTTTTTTCAGCTTTTCCATAGCTATCTCCTGTCAGTTAAAAATTTTTCGCAAATTTCCGCCGATTCAATATTCATATTGCATTTTAGCAAATAGAAATAATTTTCCTTAATCAACTTATCAGCCGTATTTAACATATATCCCGCATATTCATCATCAAGAGAAAATTTAATCGTATTTTTATATATTCTTGAAAAAATACTGTTTTTGTCAAGGACTTCAATACTGTTCTCCTCTCCCCTTTCAAGAAAAATAATGCCGCCAAGTTTTGCACGGATATTTTTATTTATGCCCGTTCCACCGTCAAAAGGCGAACCGTATACATACCAATCATTGTCAATAAATCTGATAATCGGTTTATCATCATTGATTATCTGTACATTTTCAGCGCCGAATTTTTTTATCCACAGTTTTGTGTGCGTTGACTTGCCCACTCCCGAATCGGCAGAAAAAAGATACGCTTTGCCTTTATAAAGGATTGCAGACGAATGGAGAAATATTGCATTATATTTCAAAATTTTTTTATTGAAAACATCTGACATAAAAATACATTCCAATTCACCGATAGAAAAGAGCATATTCTCGTTGTATTTTTCACGCAGAAAATCTTCTTTGACTGCAAGTTTAATTTGAGCAGGTTCGTTGCCCGAATACTCATAATTCTTTGCATTTTTTTCAAATGTCGGAAATTTAGGTCTTATATCGCTTATAATATCAGCAATTTTGTAAATCGGCATAACATCACCAAATTTTATTATATAACAAAATCTAAAAATAAGCAAGAAAAAGCACAGGTGTTGCCACCTGTGCTTAAGTTTAATAATTTAGTTTTGACCGTGAGCGATAAATGTCTGAATTGCTGTAGCATCAATTACATCAATAATTCTGTCTTTGTTAAAGTCGGCAGCCTTAACAGCGTCATCTGTTAATACAGACTCACCTGCAATGTAACGCTGTAGAAGTGTTACATCATTAACATCTATCTTGCCGTCAAGATTAACATCACCCGAAATCACCTTTTTATCAAGATGAACAAAAGGAATGTTGTTCTGCTCGGCATAGCTTTCTGCAACTGTATCGTAATAGCCATATAAAGTTAGGTTAGGACAGTTGTAAAAAGCACCGTTTGCAATGTCTGTAATGTTCTTTGAAAGTGTAAGCTCGGTAAGTGCAGAACAGTTATAAAAAGCATAGCTGCCTATTGATTTAACTGTACTTGGAATATTAATCTTCTCAAGCGATTTACAGTTACCGAATGCCTGCTCGGGAATTACTGACACATTGCTGTAAATAGAAACATTCTTTAAAGATGTGCAATCCTGAAAAGCAAACTCGCCAATGCTGTTTAGCCAACCGGGAATTATAATTTCCTCAATAGAACTGCAAGCGTAAAAAGCATATTTGCCAATGCTCTTTAATGACATTGCATCTGTAAATGAAATGCTTGTAAGCTTAGTATTGTTTGAAAATGCACGAGGAGCAATTTTTGTTACAGGGTAATCACTGATTGTGTTCGGCACTACAATATCGGTAGTACGATTATTATAATCATATCCGTAAATTACCGCCTCAGAATTTTCAATCAAATAATAAAAACCGTCTTTACTTACAAGGTATGAGTCTGCACTAAACTGAACGGCAGACATTAAAAGCAATGATAAAGCTAAAACAAAAACAGAAAGTTTTTTTGCAATGGTTTTAATCATAAAAATCACCTTTTATAGTAAGGCAGTCTTTTGACTGCCTTACCAAAATTATGTGTTATTATTAGAGGTCGCCCTCTTCACCGCCGGATTCGTAACCTGGATTCTCAGGATTGCTATATTTTAAACCAGGGTCATCGGTTCCGCCACCAGCAAGAATATCCTCAAAAGAGAATTTTTGAATCTCAATTTCAGGGGAAATATAAGATTTTTTCATAATTGCCTCCTTTTCTATTGCTTAACCTTCATATGTCTTATTGCCAACATTGAAGAATTTGAATTCCTGAGGAGCAGAAACGCTATATTCATCAGTAGTAGCATTGTAAATGTATGAGTAAGCAAGTATTGTGAGATTCTGGTTGTTTTCAGTGTTGTTTACATTCCAGCTATATTCAAGTCTGTTCTTGTTATCAAGATTTTTCTTGTTAAGCTTGTAGTTGTAAACCTTAGCGTCACCCATTGTCTTATCTGATGAGTTGCCGCTGTTAAGAGCCTTAACTTTTGCAAGTAAATCAGACTCATCTACTGTGAACTTATCAGTAGCGTCAGCAGCTGAACTGTGTTTGCTGTTTACAACAAATACTACACCGCAAACTACATCATTATTAATGTCAGCACAAAGCTTTTTGCCGTTGTAATTATAAGAAACTGCAAAGTCAGCATATACCTTATCTCTGCCTGAATCATACTGGTTTCTTGAATACTCAAGGAACTGCATTGTGGCAGATACACCTGACTTAGAAGCGTCAACATCTTTACCGTAGCAAGCGGTAATGAGATAATTGTCATAAGCAAGGAAGTTAAACTCTCTTGTATAACACTTAGCTACTTCAATGCCGTTGCTGTCATCAGTCTGGATTGTCCAGTAACTGAACTTTTCACCATTAGCATTTGTTTCAGGAGCAACAAAGAGGTAATTCTCATCATTAGTACTCTGATTTGTTGAGCCTACAAGATTCTTAGGTGTAACGAGTGAAGCATAGTTTACTGAATATGTCTGCTTTGGCTTACCATCGCCTAAGTTGGCTGTAACAGTTACAAAACCGTTGTCATACTTAGCAGGAACAGTAGCTGTTACTGAGAGCATAGCGTTGGTTGTAGAATAAACAACATTGTTAAGATCCCATGTGATAGACTGTACAAAGTTGTCTTCGTATGGTGCAACCTTTAAGAGGAATGACTCCTTAAACTTATAAGAACCGTCAACCTCATCAAAGTACTTGTCAATGTCAGAACCATAGAATGTGCCTTTTACTGTGTAAGTTTTCCACCAATTCTGATTAATAGCACTTGCAGGAATCTGCTCCTGTTTAAAGCCGTTATTATTGTAATACTCTCTGCTCTCGTAGCCAAGATACTTAAATGTTACATTGTAGTTAAATACATCGGCAGTAAAGTCAGTGTAAAGATTTATTGTATTAGTATAGAACTTATTATTAGGAATATCATATATCTCAGAAAGCTGAATTTCTACTGTAGTGCCTATTTCCTTATAAGTATAACTGCCTGAATCATTTTGCTGATAATATGACTTACCAACATAACAATGCTTATCTTCTACAGAATTGAGCTTAATTGAGATTGTGTAATCAGTACCATTAGCAGCATTTGCTACATAGTCCTCAATAATACTCTTAATGTTGCCGTTAGCCTTAAGAGTTAAGCTACTTAAATCACCGGTTGTAGTAAATACCGGATCAGTTTCACCATTCTTAGTAATAGTAAGAGTAAATGTTGTTTTACCGGTACCCTTACCGGCAACAGGATCTGGATTTGGAGCTGTGTTGTAAGGGTTGTAGTTAAATGTAATATTTGACTCAACCTCAGGCAACTTAAGATCTGAATAGTAGTTAAGAGCCATTACAGTCTGCTTGTCATTAACAAAGAGGTCTGAAACCTTAACCGTATAAGTTATAGTTGCAGGATCAGCAGCAGGACATTCCTTATCGTAAAATTTACCTTTATCCTCTTTCTTCAATGTAGAAACACCGCTTGCAACCTCCGGATAGTAGAAGTTAAGGAAGTGTGACTTAGCATATGACTGAGTATAGAGTGTTACCTCAATATAAGAATCATCATTTTTGTTTACAATATTTTCAAGTGTTACTGAACCGGCATCACTCTGTGTGGCAACAGCCTGAGAAGCAACAGGATTGCCGTTAGCGTCAAACACTTTAGCTGTTACAGAGAAAATACCAAGACCGTTATGTGAATCAGGACCTGTATATTTTGAATGAGTGATTGTTACAGAACCTGTAGCGTATGGCTCATACATTGCATAAAGCTCTGTATTTGTACTTACAGTATATGTTGCGTTAAGGTCTGTAAGGTTAAGAGGTGTGTAACCTGTAACTTTACCGGCTTCATCATATATTGGGGTAGCCCAACCTATAAACTTATACTGAGTACCGTTAGTTGCGTTAATTGTAATAACTGTATTTCTTTCTACAGAAGCAGAAGCTAAGTTAGTGTGAGAAGAACCAACGCTATCCGTATAGTCAAAGGAAGCTGAGCCGCCTGTTACCTTACCGGTAATTTCAGAATCATCAGAAGCCTTATCAACTGTCCAATCATCACTTTCAGAATTTCTGTAAATGATACCAACATTTGCATCCACCTGATCGGTAGAACGAGCATAGTACCAACGACCGTCAATACGAACACCTGTGTTTTTAGGTTCAACAGATGTTGAAGCACCCATTCTGTTTTCATAAGAAATTTTAGCACTGTTATACTTTAAACCGGCTTTTACAATAGCTTGATATGCTTCTGTCTGCTCAGAAGGAGCTGCCTCAGTAAAGTTGCCGTGTTCGTCAACAGAACCTCTTGGAATAAAGTCAGATGGCATGCCCTGAGTAACATAATCTCCGGCGGAATTATATACATACCAAATAGTTGACCATTTGTTATTAATTGTACCTATTTGCATACTCTGGTTACCAACAGAAATAATCTGGAGTGGTTCAGCAGTATTAAGGCCGGTATTATTATTATTCTTAGCAGTTTCATTTGTATAACCAAGAATACTTACAAGCTCACCGTCAATGTTGGTAAGATCTTCATAATCTGTAGCAGTTTTATCAATAATTGTAGTACCTGCCATAGGTTTGTTATTTGTAGCATTATTAACAAGTAACTTCTGGTTTGACTCGGTTTTATCAGCGTAATACTTTACATCAAACTCAACGGTATCGTATCCCATACTGGTAAGCTTTTCAAAGTCATCATAGTCGTATGTCTGGTTATTATGTAACTGAACTTCGTTTAAGAAGAGCTTATGAACATCTTCGTTTTCGTAGTAGTTGTTATTAGTAATACCTAATACCTGTTTGGTTTTATCACAAGTAAATTTACCGTTAACATTAGTATAAGCGTACTTAGAAACCTTAGCGGCAAATCTGCCCTGAGAGTCACGCATCATAAGCTGACCGGGATAAGCACCGTCCATATTAATGTCTGTATCATTATACCAAGAATAAATTGAAATTGAATTTCCCCAAGGTGTCTGGAGTGACTCTGGAGCATTGGTGTAGATAGTAATATAGTTACCGTCTGCCTCAATTACTTTATTATAGTAAATTGGAGTGATTTCAAGATCCTTTGTTACAGTAATAGGTGAAGCAGTCTGATAAACATTATTGCCGTTATCTACTACATCTACCTTTTCGCCGTTTACAACAAAAGCATATACATAATAGCCAAGGTCTGCCGCATCTTTGTTTACTGTACATGATACAGTAATCTGCTCTTTATCATTAACAACATAAAGATTATAGAAATCCTTAACACTTGTTTTGAGAGGTTTGTCACCACTCAACAAGGAAATAGTTGTTGTACCAAATTTATGACCAACTTGGCTACCCATTGTAGCGTAAACCTTATGAGAATTAGCCGGAGCTACAAAATATGTACCATTGATGATATATGTCTGTGTTGAAGAATTGTAAGTTACCTCGATATTAGTAATATCGTCAGTATTTTGGAACTGAACCAGTGGGAAATGTTTTCCGCCCCATTCTTTATTTTGAGCTTGTTTTACATAATTCTTAAAGTGATCATCAACTTTCACCGTAAAGGTGCTGTTGTTAGGAACTAAACCAGAATTTTTACCGTCTGTTGAGAAGGATAAAAACTGAGTATTATTTGATGAAATTGCAGAAACAGGGAATGTTACAGAATATGTACCATTGTTCTCATATACTGGATAGTTTGTTTTATATTTACCAGCGCTATCCTCAGAAAGTGCCTGATCAGAATCTGATAACATAAACTTCCATTCTGAAAGAGTGCCCGAGTGCTCTTCAAAAGTTGCAGTTACCTTTACATCGCCAACGACATTAATTGTAATTGAAGTTGAGAAAGAGTCCTGACCAGTTGCAAATACTACATTGCTTTCATTGTCAAATTCCCAACCGCTGAATACATAGTCTTTGACTGCATTAGCTTTAAGTGTGATAGTTGAGTTAGACGCAACAGAAATAGCAGAAGAAGTTGTGCCTTCGGCAACTGTGCCTGCTGTACCGTTGTAAGTATAACTTACATTACCACCCTTATTGCTTGCGACAATAATGTTATGGTTTTCAATCTTTTCATATGTAAGATAAACAGTTACTGTTGTGCCGGTTACAGAAGAAGCATCAAGAGTATAAGTATCACCAGTAGCAAACTTACCTTCAAACTTCCACTTAGGGAAGTAACCGTCAACTGACTTAGCTTTGAATGTTACAGAAGTGCCGGGTTTTGCATTTACAGACTGAACAGTTTCGTCAGTATTTGTTACAATATTGCCTGTGTCGTTATCTGTGTATGAAGAAATGTAAGCTGCACTGCCATCTACAAGGTCTGCATTTAATTCAACAGATACAGGATCGGCAACAGCATATTCCCACTTAATTTTACCGTTACTTATTCCGGCAGTAATGTCAAATGTAATTTTAATTTCGTTATTTGCCTGACCAAGAATACCCCACTTATCACCACCGCTTGTTACAATAGTTTCAGTAGAATAGGTATTTTCACTAAGTTCTTCATAAGATGCAGACCAATATACTTTACCTGTATTTTTATCAGTAATGGTAACATATAAATGATCTGTAGGTGTCATCATACATGTATAAATGCCATTAGATTCTTTGGTAAATTTATAGTTATTACTTGTAGTTAAATCATTACCATTCATGTAACCTGTTACATAGAATTCATAATCGTTTTCAGTAGTATTATCAGTAGTAATATCAATGGTAACATCATCAGTACCGGCAGCTAAAGTATAAGCACCGCTTGTACCAAGATCAGTACTACCCTGCATTACTTTTGAAAGTGAATAGCCACTGTTAGGTTCAACTGTAAGTGTATAAGATTTATCATTATCAACAGTTACAGCAGTGCCACTGGTAAGAGTCTTATCACCAAGTTTTACAGTTGCATTGCTGAAGTTTGCAGTTACTTTATGAGTGGTATTAGGATCTGCGTATGTTTTCCATTCACCAGTAAATTTATTAGATCCAGAAACCCATCCTGTGGATACATATTCGTTACCGGTAGCTTCAGATGCTTTTAAATCATTAGATTGATTCCATAACATATCGCCCCAGCCGTTTTCAGTTTGAGCTTTGTCCATACGGCAAAAAATTACATTGGCATAACTCCCCGGGACTGTAACGCTATAAATTTTATTATCATCGGGAACAGCAGTACAATCTACCCAAGCATTGTCAGTATCACTATTAAAGAAATATGCAGCCCATCGCTCATTGCCTTGATTTATTGCTTTAGTATCAAAATACAATGTTGAACCCTTAGTAAAAGTGTCAGCCGCATTCGAAGTAACCATACCGACAAGCATAGTCGAAAGCATCATCATAACAGCAAGCACAATAGAAATCGACTGTTTGCCAATACGCTTGAAATTCGTTTTCATTTTTATTACCTCCATTAAAAAAATTGAAACATATGAGCCGAATAAGTCTGTACCGTCCGAGAGGGAAGTTTGGCTATGACGGCGACCGCTTTTACCGACTGACCTTCGGTGAATTTGCTGTATTCGGCAGTCAGACCGTATACTAACCCATAATTTTATTCTTTTATATTATAACATTTTTAGGTTTTTATTTCAATATTTTTTTGATGTTTTGTCGATTTTGACATTTCTTTATTAATTATATACAAAACAAATACATAATTATTGTGCAATAATAATATTTTAAATTACTTCAAAGAATTATAATTTTATAAATTTTTTATAACAAAAAATTTTTGCTGTCAATATGCATAATTTGCATTGGCTTTGCAGTTATTTATTATAACCGCACTTTTTTAGCAATATTTTTCACAATAAAGCATTATAACAAAAGAAAAAGCCTTGCCGAAATCGACAAGACTTTTTAAAATTATGGCGGAGAGAAGGGGATTCGAACCCCTGGTACGGTGATTACCGTACACATGATTTCCAATCATGCTCCTTCGGCCAGCTCGGACATCTCTCCAAAGACAATGCCTATTATATCAAATACGCAAAGGAAAATCAAGACTTTTTTTAAAATTAATAATACTTATTATTCGCTTTCCCTTAATACCTTGTTAATATAGTTAAGCACACGCTTTTTGTCTGCGCTCCACAAGGGGGCTACAAGTATTTTTTTATCTCCGTCACCCGTAAGCCTGTGTATTACGGTGGTTTTTGGGATAACTCTAAGGCATTTTACAAGTATATCCGCATATCGCTCAAGCGACAGAACGGGCACATTGCCCTTTTCGTATTCATCGCATAAGTCGGTATCCTTTAATATGTGCAAAAGCTGTAACTTAATTCCGTCGGAACATTTGCCCGCATATTCAGCACTCTGCACTATCATATCTTCCGTTTCGTTAGGCAAGCCGATTATAATGTGCGTTATTACGCTTATGCCCTCCTTGTGCAGGCGCTTAACCGCATCATCATACACGCTTAAGTCATATCCACGGCGAATATAGTCTGCCGTGCTTTTATGAACTGTCTGCAAGCCGAGTTCCACCCACACAGGCTTTATTTTATTAAGTCTTGAGAGCAAATTTACGGTTTTGTCAGGCAGGCAGTCGGGACGGGTAGCGACCGACAAAGCGACAATTTCATCGGGTTCTATAGCCTCGGTGAAAATTTTTTCAAGGTACTCAACGGGCGCATATGTATTTGTAAACGGCTGAAAGTAAGCAATAAATTTTTTACAATCGGTTTTTCTGCCGATTCTCTCTTTAGCCTCCCGAATTTGCTCGGTTATGCTGTGGTTTCTGTCGGCGGAAAATTCTCCCGAACCTCCCCTACTGCAAAAAATACACCCCCGTGTGTCTATTTTGCCGTCACGGTTAGGGCAAGTCATACCGCCGTCAAGAGAAATTTTATATACCTTTTCGCCAAAGGTGTTTTTTAAATATTTGTTTAGAGAATAATAATACATAACTGCTCCGTTTTCGGTAAAATGCAAAATGACCGACTGTGTCGGTCATTGCTTTGGTTAGAAAATTTAGAAGAGGAAAATCTATGAAAACTTCTTGTTAACTTTATTGTGCTTATATAATAACCTGCTTTTGTGACGATTATATGAATAGAAGTACAAAAAAATGTGAAACTTTGTGTGATTTTTTAAAAATCTTAATTACAGCTTAGAATACAGCTTGATATACTCAAGAAATTTTGCTGAAATTTCGTCTTCAAGTTTTTCAAATTCTTTGTCAATGCCGCCGTTAAAAAATTGCTTGGTATGAACTTGCATTGCAAATTGTAAATGTAAACATAGTTTATCTAAATAATTCCATATCAGAATTATATAAATCCTCTCTCGTAATATCGGCGTAAAATTCTTCACCCGTAGCATTTTCCAAAGCCTTGATAATAAGGTTCGGATTTGCGTTGTCGGTACTGCCTGCGGAAAGTACAATTTCAAGCTCGGCAAAATCAAATTTTTCCGATAAAGAATAATTTTTAATACTTTTCTTTAAATCAACAGTCTTGTAACCCGATTTTGACTTCTTTTCAAGCATAATTTCTTCGCTTTCCAAAAGTTCTTTCAGTGCGGTATATACTTTATCAGAGTTAAGATTATCACTGCTGATTTTCATATTAAACCTTGCATACGCAATTTTTCCGGCTTTCATAATCGGCTCTGTAACCGCAAAAACCCTTATGCCCTGCGGCAGGCAGGCATTAAGATTGTTGATTAATTCTTCATCGGAAATATCTTCAATCAATTTTATATCCATACACTCGTTAATTCCTCTGAATCCGAGTGAAAGCGGCAGAGGAAAGGTTGCGAACGGGTGTGGATTAAATCCCTCGGTATGCCATATCGGAGCTTTGCTCTTGTGCAATGCTCTTAACATACAACGGTTAAGGTCAAGGTGCGATATATAACGGCACTCGTTATCTTTCTTAAACCAAATTCTTGCGTTTTTCAAAGCACACACCCTCCCCGTATTTTGCCGCACCGCAGTTGTTGCACTTCAAACGGCAATGCGGTGTTGTTGTATTTTCATATGCTTTTTTACATTCTTTAATAAGATAATCCTTAGTTACGCCGTAGTCAAGGTGGTCCCACGGAAATACCTCGTCAAACGAGCGCTGACGGTTTGCGTAGAATGTCGGGTCAATGCCGCACTCTTCAAAAATATCAAGCCATTTCTGCAAGTCAAAGCAGTCGCCCCAACCGTCAAAATGAAAACCTTTTTCGCAGGCAATTTCCATTGCTTTACACAGCTTTCTGTCACCACGGGCAAATACCGCCTCAAGGTAACTTGTGTCGGCATCGTGGTAATTAAACTGAATCTTGCGGGTTTTAATGCTTTCTTTGATATGCTGTTGTTTAGCGTGCAAAGTAGGGATTGTGTCCTGTCCGTGCCACTGGAACGGCGTAAACGGTTTTGGCACAAATGATGACGCAGAAACTGTTACTCTTACACCCTTTCCCTTTGGCTTATTCGGGCAATTATAATAAGTATCGACTACAGCCTGTCCGAGGTCGGCAATTGCCTTTACATCGTCCATTGTTTCTGTAGGCAAACCAATCATAAAATAGAGTTTTACAGTAGTCCAACCGCCTGCAAAAGCTGTTGCGCAGGTCTGCATAAGCTCATCATGCTGAACATTTTTATTGATAACATCACGCATACGCTGACTTCCCGCCTCGGGCGCAAATGTAAGACCGCTTTTACGCACTGTTTTGATTTTATTCATAATATCGTCGGTAAAACCGTCAACTCGCAATGACGGCAGAGAAATACTGACTTTTTCGTCCTTACTCCACTCATTGAGTTTTGTAAGCAACGGCACAATCTGTGTGTAGTCGCTTGAACTCAGCGAAGAAAGCGACACTTCGTCATAACCCGTATTCTCACACAATGCCCTGCACTGCTTATTGATAACTTCGGGAGATTTTTCTCTTACGGGGCGATAAATAAATCCTGCCTGACAAAAACGACAGCCACGAATACAGCCACGGAAAATCTCCTGCACCGCTCTGTCATGCACAATTTCCACAAGCGGAACTACGAAATTATCGGGATAATAGCTTTCGTCCATTTTCTTCATAAGGCGCTTGTGAACAACAGACGGAGCACCGTGCTTTGGAATATACCGCTTAATTGTGCCGTCCTCGTTGTACTCAACATCATAAAGCGACGGCACATACACGCCCTCTATCTGTGCACATTCAATGAGGAACTGCTCTCTTGACTTACCCTCTGCTCTGCACTTTCTGTAAAGCTCCATAACCTCAAGGTCAACCTCTTCGCCCTCACCTATGAAGAAAAGGTCGATAAAATCCGCAATCGGCTCGGGGTTGCAGGTGC
>ULSC01028434.1_pt1 | contig 14078 bp, 18 predicted proteins | sample 1955981 | NCBI WGS metagenome assembly ULSC01 (sample SAMEA4835698, study PRJEB28245) | human gut metagenome | biome: gut microbiome; material: fecal sample | place: Denmark | collected 2008
ATGTTGTATTTTAATAATCTGCTGATCTGAGTATCATCACGTATATTCTTATCCATTACAGGATGGTTTCTCATAAAATTAGAATAATACTGGAATGTACAGCTCTCATTCGTAATCATATAAGAAACAATATCTTCAATAAACAATCCCAAATCACCAAATATAGATGACAGCACATCCTCAATCTGTAAATCTCTAAATAGTTTTTGAACAACAAGAAAACAACCAATACGCAGTGTATCCGAAAACTCAGGTGTTTCCTGTTCTACACAGACATCCGGATAATACTGTTCAAAATATTCATTGGGAATCATCCATTCCTCATCGATCATTTTACCAATCAGTTTTCTATTTTCCACCGTATATTTTTTATCTTTTTTATAAGATTTTCCAATAACCTGATACACATATCCGATACCATTTCTTTTTTGAATTTTAGTCGTTTTAGGACGAATTACCTTAACATTTTTGAGTAACATAATAGCCTCCAAAAGTAGTTATACTGCATAACTTTATTATATCATACATTCCACCGACAAAAAAGTTGAAATCGCCCATAAATACAGGAAATTTCAACTATTCATTTAAAAATTCAATTGTAGTTATACATTTTTTACAAAGTTAAGGGTTCTTAGATTGCATTATAAAATTGAATTGGATTCATTATTTAGTCTCCCTTCTAGATAATTGTTTATCTTTAAGGTAGTAATACACAATCGCAACTCCAACCGCGATAATAGCGACCGGAATCTGCACTTTCATTAAATCGACTAATTCAACATCATATCCTAAGTCAGCTAATGTAGATTGCACTAAGATCATTCCACTTGTTCCTACAAACAAAACTTGTCCGAAGAACCATGCGATATTTTCCATACCACTTGCCATTCCTTTTAAGTTTTCTTCATACTTTTCAGTGACCTTTTTACCATTTTTCTTAGCTGCAGCAGCCGCCATAGGCAATACAATAGGACAAACAAATCCGGCAACGCCACCAAAACTTACATTAAATACCGCAAAAACCATGACCATCACAAATACACACATACTGCGGTTAGCGATAAAACTAGATCCAAGTGTTTCCAAGAAAGTAACTGGATCCATACCTGCAACAAGTGCAGTCACAATAGCAGCAAACATAATAATCAAAATCGAATCCAATTTTAATACAAATCCAATTATGACAATTAGAATGCTTAAAGTTTCAATAATTCCATAATCTTTCATTCTATTTCTTACAGAATTTTTTATATCATATCCCTCAACAAAAATAAAAAACACGCTTAAAAGGCGTGGTTTTCTCTGCGGCTATAAGCCTTTACTGCCAGCTCGCGTCTCAAGGCGCTGCTTTCACTTCGTTCAAGCTATCGCTTTTGACTCTCGCCAGCCCTCAAATGGCTTCATTTTTTTACTATTTCTTTGCTTTTTCTTGTTTATATGCCTGTTGCTCTGCTTCTGAAAACGGATTTGCGTACTCCTTTACACTCATTTTATCCATTGCGATATCATGCATTTCCTACTCTCGAATATATTTTGACAGTACTTACATAATATCCTTCACTCCAAAAATGTCTGTTTCCAAACTTATATTTCAGATTTGCATGTCTGTCAAACATCATCAATGCTGACTTTCCTTTCAGATATCCCATAAATGCAGATACAGATAATGATGGAGGTATCATAACCAGCATGTGTACATGGCCCCTCATCAAATGTCCTTCTATGATTTCCACATGCTTATATTTACATAATTCTCTCAATATTTCACCTAAATCTTTTCGATATTGATTGTATATCACTTTTCGTCTATACTTTGGAGTGAAAATGATGTGATACTTACACATCCATTTTGTATGTGCTAAAGAGTTTGCTTTATTAGCCATTATAATCACCATTCTTTCTTATTTTGATAGCTTGAACACCTTCATTATAGAAAGAATGGTGATTATTTTGTATAACATTTTTTTGATACCACCCGCATAGCAGGTGGTTTTGTCGTTTCGTACTTCGTACTCAACTGGCTAAAGCCAAAAGCGTAAAACAAAAAAATGGATCAGCCGATCCATTTACAACACTTCTTTATAAACTCTTAATACATTCTTATAGAAGATTTTTTCTACTTCTTCTTGTGTAAGCCCTGCCTTATATAAAGCTTCTTCTAATAAATTCATCATAGAAGCATTTTCAATTTCTAAAGGACATGAAATACCATCAAAATCTGTACCTAATCCAATCACATCAATTCCAGCAAGATCTTTGATATATAGAATATGTTTGACCATGTCTTCTACACAACTCTTATGATCATCGCGATCAGCCAAGAAACTGCCACAGAAATTAAGTCCCATGACACCACCACGTTTTGCCAATTGAAGAATCATATCATCACTCATATTACGTGCTACATTACATACACTTCTTGCGTTTGAATGTGATGCCACAAATGGTTTTGTCGTATATTTCAATACATCATAGAAACCAGCATCATTTAAGTGAGAAACATCAATGATCATGCCTAGTCTTTCCATTTCTTTTACATATGAAATACCAAACTCTGTCAATCCTCTTTCTGTATCTACACTACGCTTATAGTTAGGTCGATTTCCATTCATATCTTTCATAGAAAGGTTTGGATAACCAATTCCATTCTCATAATTCCATGTTAAGGCAATCATTCTTACACCCATGCGATAGTAGTTTCTTAACATCGCTAAATCATTGAAGCAAACACCACCATCTTCTAAAGTTAATAAGCTTGATAATTTTCCTTCTTTATCATTCTTCTCAATATCACTAAACGTATATACAGGTGCAATATAATCTGCATACTTATCCATTTGTGTACAATATTCATCATACAAACGCATTGTCTGTTGCTCAGGAATAGCTAGTTCTTTTTGATCTGTAAACAACGCAAAATTCTGTAATAAATAATTACCCTTTTTCATTTTTTCCAAATCAATCGACAAATCATTTGAATACAAACTTGCCTCTTTCCCTTTTAAATCACGACTCAATAATTCTAGAATCGTATCACAATGCATATCGACTACTCTCATTTTTATAACTCCTTTAACCACTCTATACAGCCATCTTCATAACATGAAGGAACAATTTTTTTTGCGACTTTTTTACATGCTTCACAACCATTTTCAAGAGTAACACCAAGACCAGATGCTTCTAATACAGGCGCATCACTTGAACCATCTCCGATGGAACTGACATCTTTCCATGAGATTTCAAGATTCTTCAACAAGCGGTTCACACTATTTAACTTTTCACAATCCTTATGAATAATGTCAATCATCGTATCTGTACTATGCACAACTTTTACATTACAATTTAATTCAATAATCGATTTCATTTCATCATAAATTGAATCAATTCGTGATTTTGAATCCGATATAGACACTTTCCACACAGAACCCTTTAAATATTTTTCCATGTGATTCGTTAAAATGTAATCCACATCACAATTATGCATATCCAGTTCAAATCCATGTGTCATTTTATTTGCCACAAAATAATCGGGTTGACTATATCCAACGCCTAAATTATGCTTTTGAGCATATTGCCAAATAAATGAAACATCGTTATTTGAGATTACATACTCAAACATCGTCTTTTTCATTTTCACATCAAAACAATGGGCTCCATTACAACTAATGACATATCCACCAAAATCTTGCATCAAAATCTGTTTAGACAATGGATATACGCCTAGAAAGCATCGAGCTGAATTTAATACGACTAAGACATCTCTTTTTTCAACTTCAATCAATGCTTCTTTAACAGCTTCATTGACATAGATTCCACTACTCGGATTCATTAAAGATCCATCTAAATCACATACAATTGTCCTAACCATATAGCACTTCCTTTTACTTGTTTAATAGTAATACGAAATGCGTCAAAAAAAAAGACCCCGAAGGGTCTTAATTAGCTAAAGTTCTTAGTGAAATACTACTTTTTGAATTCAACAGCTGGTAAGTTGTAGAAAGTCTTGTCTCCAAGGTATTCAGCAACATTAACAGTTCCACGTTGGTTCAATTCGTCTTCAATACGCATTAAACGGTTGTATTTAGCAATACGGTCTGTACGGCTTAATGAACCAGTCTTGATTTGTCCTGCGTTCAATCCAACAGCGATGTCAGCGATTGTAGTGTCTTCAGTTTCTCCTGAACGGTGAGATACGATGCAAGTGTATCCGTGTTTCTTAGCCATTTCGATAGCGTCGAATGTTTCAGTTAAAGTACCGATTTGGTTAACTTTGATTAAGATCGCATTAGCGATTCCTTTTTCGATTCCTTCGTAAAGGATTGAAGGGTTAGTTACGAATAAGTCATCACCAACTAATTGTACTTTGTCTCCTAGACGGTCAGTTAATTTTTTCCATCCGTCCCAGTCGCTTTCTCCTAATCCATCTTCGATAGAGATGATTGGGTATTTAGCGATCCATTCTTCGTACATGTCGATCATTTCATCGCTAGTCTTAGTTCCTTGACCAGATTTTTTCAATTCATATAATCCAGTTTCAGTGTTGTGGAATTCACTAGCAGCAACGTCCATTGCGATCTTCATATCTTTTCCTGGAACATATCCAGCAGCTTCCATAGCTTCAACTAATAATTCAAGAGGTTCTTCGTTTCCATCTTTACAGCTTGGAGCGAATCCACCTTCGTCACCAACGTTAGTGTTGTATCCTTTTTTCTTTAATACAGATTTTAAAGCGTGGAAAGTTTCAGCAGCCATACGAACAGCTTCTTTTTCACTCTTAGCACCAACTGGCATAATCATGAATTCTTGGAAATCTACTGTAGAGTCAGCGTGTGATCCACCGTTGATAACGTTGCACATAGGAACTGGCAATGTTTTTCCGTTGAATCCACCGAAGTATTTGTATAAAGGTTCTCCGTAGAAATCAGCAGCTGCTAAAGCACAAGCCATAGAAACACCTAAAGTAGCGTTAGCACCTAAATTTTTCTTGAATGGGTCTCCATCCAATTCTAACATTGTTTTGTCAATTAATACCTGGTCACGGCAATCCATACCGATAATTTTTGGAGCAATTTTAGTGTTTACGTTTTCAACAGCTTTAGTTGTTCCTTTTCCCAAGTAACGAGCTTTATCTCCATCACGTAATTCTAAAGCTTCACGAACACCAGTACTTGCACCACTTGGTACCATAGCACGTCCGTAAGCACCAGATTCTGTAGTTACTTCAACTTCAACAGTTGGATTTCCACGTGAATCTAGAACTTCACGAGCATATACATCAACAATAATAGGCATAATTAAAATATCCTCCTCTAAGCCTTAAGCTAATAAAATAATAGCACGCAAGCCATCTAAAATCAACGATTATAGGCTCTGAAAGCGGTTTTAACTTCCTCTTGGTTCTCATCAGTAAACACAAAGCGGAAATGTTTTATTCCATACGATTCATAATCTTTTCGATTTTCAATTTCATTCATAATATTCACATCATACAATCGCATGTGACAATCTTTATCTCCAAGCAAAAAGACACGCTTTCCATCTAAGCCTTCAAGCTCATAACGATGATGATGACACAAACCGCAATTCATTCTCTTACCATCTTTTAAAGCCGTATTTACAGGACAATGTTTCATCGTCATCAAGCGTCGTTTCTGATATAAAGTCTTATAGACTGGAGCATCAAAATGATAACGATTCGAAAAGCCCTTCATTATTTCTTCAACCTGATACTTGTCACACTCATCACTGATTACACAACTTTCATATCCCATTTCTAAGATAGCAGCCACACTATATGAATTAGAAACATTTAATGAATCTACAATTTTTCCTTTACCTAGATGCGCATTCACGAATCCATCAACACTCGTTATATTTGATTTTTCTAAGATTTGATTACTGTTAAACATTTCACTCACATAACAAGAAGAATCATCAACCTTTTGATTCATTGAATTAATTTCAAACAAATCAAATGAGGTTTTACTCTCTTGTGGAATATAACTATATTCTTTTTCAACAAGCGGCTCCTGTTTTAAACAAGCCTCTTTCATTTTCTCAAGAGCATCTCTACGAAGTTGGTTCATAACTGAAATCGGAAAATAAAAATCTTTACCCAAATGATATTCAATATGATCAAAACTTGCCCAACTATCTTTTGTCTTAGAAAACTGTTTGTTTAACGTTTCTTCATCTGTTGCACGCTTTAAAGCCTGTACACTATCAATTTCAGTAGAAACACAAACGCTTGTCGAATCCTTATACACTTCCATTACCATCGGCTTTCCAACGGCACTACAAGTTACAATCGCATTAACCTTGCTTTGACGATTCGATGTACGAATTTTTTCATCAATTGTTTTATTCAATTCAGAATCCATTGTTTTACGAACAATACTACCTACATGAACCCCTACTGGTCCTTCGATTAGAACTGTATTATTTTTAGGCATGAAAGAAATCAACTTTTGTTTCTTATCATACATAAAATTCACATGACAACCCAAGTTCTCTTTTTCAAAACGAATTCCATCATTTTGATGCAGATCTTGACTTAATTGAATGCAAATCTTATTTTTATTTACCTTTACAACCTTGCCAATTTCAATTCCCTGATGATTACAAGTTTTACTATTCATTAATTCTTTGCCACTAGCCCTATACATATGACCTACAGTATATTCTCGATTGAATGTAACACGTAAGTTTTGTTTGTCCTCAACATTTCGTTCCATATTCTCTAATACCTTTTTGACTTGTGAAACACTCTCATAAACATATGGAGCACTCTTCATTCGTCCTTCAATTTTTAACGAACAAACCCCCATATCCGCTAATGTATTCACTTCATCAATCAAAGATAGATCTTTTGGACTTAATACATATTCTCCATGCGTATCCACTTTATTTCCATCTTCATAAAGGGTGTATTTCATTCGACATGGCTGTGCACACATTCCACGATTTCCACTTCGCCCATAATGCACACTTGAAAAATAACATTGTCCTGAATAACAAATACATAAAGCTCCATGCACAAAAACTTCCACTTCAATACCTGTATCTACACATGCTTGAATTTCTTCTTTTGTACATTCTCTGGCTAAAACAACACGTTGAACACCTAATTTTTTTAGTTGCTCAATTTGATAAGGATTAGAAACTGAAAGCTGTGTAGAAGCATGTAGCACCAAATTGGGTAGTCTATGATGCAAAAGATGAATAAACCCTAAATCTTGAATGATCAAAGCATCTACACCAAAAGAATGAACCGTCTTTGCCATATTGTAGGCATCCTCTATTTCATCCTCATATAATATTGTATTCATCGTAATATATACTTTTACACCACACAAATGACATCTTTCAATAACTTCTTTTGTAGTTTCTAAGTCAAAATTATTTGCGAATGCTCTAGCCCCAAAACTAGGCAAGCCAAAATAAACAGCATCACATCCTGCTGCTAATGCTGCATTTAATGCTTCCATACTTCCTACGGGTGCTAATATTTCTGGTCTCATTTTCCTTGCTCCTTTCAAAATAAAAGCTACAGATACAATCTATAGCTAGTCTTTATTATTTTGATAATACTTTTTAATTGCCTCAAAAGTTTCTTGTGAAATCACATGTTCAATACGACAAGCATCTTCTGTCGCAATATTTTTAGGTACACCTATATTCTGTAGCATATCTGAAAAGAAAGTATGACGCGCATATGTTTCTTCTGCGATTCTCTTTCCTTCTTCACTTAAAGTTAAAAATTTACTAACATCTAAAACAATTAATCCTTGCTCAGACAATAATTTTACGGCATGTGAGACGCTAGGCTTAGAAAAACCCAAATAACTTGCGACATCAACACTACGAACATGATCTAAACATTTTGATAAAACTAATATGGCTTCTAAATAATCTTCCATCGATTCGCCTAACTGCATATTCATTACTCCTCTAATTCTTTTCTTTAATTTTAAGCTAGTCCTCTTTTAAAGTCAATTGTCATGACATATAATAGTTATATGAACGATACAAAACTAACAATCGCAAATGCGCTATTAAACTTATTAAAAACACAACCCTTAAACAAGATTACAGTCACTCAAATCACAAAGGAATCAAATTTAACACGACAGACTTTTTATCGTAATTTTGAAGATAAAGAAGATCTAGTAAACTGGTATTTTGAAAAGCTATGCCTAGACTCTTTTAAAGAAATGGCTGATCAAACCACTTTAAAAGAAGCTTTGATCAAAAAATTCACTTTTATCCAAAGCCAAAACACATTCTTTAAAGAAGCCTTTAAAGAAGATGACTACAATTCTTTGACAAACTATGATTATCGCTGTATCTATGATTTCTACAAAAAGAAAATTGAAACAAAAACAACAATTGATCCACAACTAGACTTTCTACTTCAAATGTATTGTCATGGATCTATTGAAATGACTAAGTCCTGGGTCGAAAAAAATATGTATCTAGATATAGAAACGCTAGTCAATATGTTGATTGAATCCATGCCTGAAAGATTGAAACAATATGTCAATCTTTAACTACAATACCTAAAAGTCTCACAAATTCAAGTGCCTGGGATGAATTCACGACAACACCTGTTAATTTATCACTCGACACCGCAATATTTTCAATTTCACAGCTTGAGAAATCAAGCTCTTTTAATTTTGTGTTAAACCATTCCGTTGAATTTAATATACATTTATCAAATGAAGTCTTTTTAAAATCACATTGAACAAATCCAGAACCCGTTAAATCATTGATGTCAAACATACAATCTTTAAATGTACTGCCACCAAAGTCACAATAATGTCCTTTGCATAATTGAAATAATGTATCTTGAACTAAGCTTTGCGAAAGTTCCATTCCGCTGATTCGACAAGAAATGAAATGAACACGGCTTAAACTACATTGATTCAAGTGTACATTTTCAAATTCACAGTGATCAAAAATAATATCCATACATTCAATAAAGCTAAAGCTACAATCTTTAAATTGACACTTGCTAAATTTACACCCATCCATCGTGATATTATCTAAGTTTTCTTCAATACAAACATTCTCAAATATATAATCACTCACATACGATTCATATGTCCATTCATCCATTGGTTCTAAACAATTATTTATTTTTAGTTTTTTCATATATTTTTAATTTTTAATAATACTTCCTGATTAAACAAGATATCTTTTAATAATTGTAAATCTTCATAACTCACAAAATCATATTCTGCACGATTTAAAATAATATAGATTTGTTGAAGCGCATTTTTAAGTTCCATCCATCCTTCTGGCGTACCAAACGCTTCATCAAACAACTTATGAATATTATCCTGGTTCATTAAAGGATATAAATAAGAATAGATGGTTGTCGTTGAAGGATTATTAAATCCATCAAAGAAATTCTTAAAGATAGGATAGATATATTTTCGTAACATGTTCAAAGTGGCTTTCGCATAAAATAAGGCACTCGCACTAAAATCTGCATCCTTTACATCTTCATAATAGACTTCCAAATCACTTCCAGCTTCAATTTGATCTAAGACACTTCCCGGAAAATCTGCATAATCTTCTTCATTTATATTTAAAGCTTCATAAAAGTCCGTTTCTTCTTCAGGCTCTTCGTTTTGTTTCATATTATTCATCATATTTTGAGCCATGTCATTTAACTTATTCTTTTCTTCATCGCTCATATTGTCCATCATTCTTGAAATGGCTGAAAAATCAATATCACTAAATTTCATGTTTATTACCTCATTTCTAACATGTATTATACACAAAACATAAGTGGATTAACATAAACAAATATATTAGAATATATACATGAAATTATTAAATATACAAAAAGAAATACCCGATATTCTTTTAGATATTCGCTATTGCACAACTTACAATTTCATTGGTGAAATCATTGATGGCTATATAGATCCGGTAGCGTTAGGAACAAAAGAATTGGTGAAGCAATTAAAAGTAATCAATTCAAAGGCAAGACAAATGGGATATCGATTAAAGATATGGGATGCCTATCGACCTCAAAGTGCCCTTGATCATTTCATGACTTGGAAAGATACTGAGGATGATAAAATGAAATCCATTTTCTATCCAAAATATTCCAAAAGCTATCTTTTCGAGAATGACTTTATCATCGAAAAATCAGCGCACACCAGAGGTAGCACTGTCGATTTAACTTTAGTTGATGAAAAAACAGGAAAAGAATTAGATATGGGATCTTACTTTGATTACTTTGGCGATATTTCTAGTCCATTATACACAAAAGGATTAACGAATCATCAAATAAACAATCGCAAGACACTTAGAAATTTAATGTTAGACAATGGATTTATCCCTTTAGATTCCGAGTGGTGGCACTATACTTTAAAGGATGAACCCTATCCAGATACTTATTTTAATGTGGAGGTAAAATCTGATGGAAACTAAATTATGGTCCGCTTTAATTGGACTCTCAAAAACTGTGGATTCAAATCCAAAAACAGAACATACAGACTCAATCATCATGGATTGTCTTCAACATTTAAAAAATCATACGGTAACACAAGATCTAATTGATTTAGTACACAAAGAAAAAGACAAAATATCACCAGGATGTAAAACGTGTACGCATCCTTGTGGCAATACAAGTGATTATGACATGTCTTTGATTAATGACAAGAAAAAGGAATTGATGAATCAAATCCTTCATTTAAATGATATGAACTTCATCTATCGCGGCCTATGTTATTTAGGCTTTGACATTGATGATTCTTATATTGATGAATTGATAGAAGAATGTAAAGACAAATAGGAGGTCAACATGGAAAAAGATTGGAAATTATTTAAAAAGAAATTGGGTGGCTGGCAAGAAGCCTATATGGATAAGCTCGTTGAGGAATACAAATCCATTTTAAATTCAGATGCATTATCTTCTGATAAATACTGGGCTCTACGAAAGAAAATTTATGAGGATTATAAAAGTCCTGGTGTTTTGGCAAAAGATGTATCTCGTTCAAATATGTTTATCATTTTGTTAGGTTTATTGCGTGATGAAGCCATCACTATGGATGATTTAGATGAATTTAGTGATGAACTTAAAGAAGATCTTCAACAATTACTCAAATGAAAAAGCCGAAAAATCGGCTTTTTTCATTTAGTCTTCTTTTTTACCAGCTAACTCTTTTAATGCTTTTAAAGAATCCACTTTCTTTGAATATAAAGTCAATGGAGCAGAACTTGTATCACCAATCGCTGTTAAATCATATCCTTGTGCTTCACATTCATTTTTCAAATATGCTTTGTGTTGGAACGAGTTCAAATCAATTTCGCCATTATTTAAAGCCTCATTTGGTAAGTTATATGCATCAAATACAACTACATCTAAATAGATTCCAGAATTTTCATCGTCTAATACTTTTTGCACCGCTCTAAATGTATCGGCAGAACCACAAGTACCAATCTTAATAACTTTCTTTCCATCTGAACTTGATTGATATCCTTCAATATCGCTCACAAAATTTTTATCGACTGTATAATCTTTATCATATTCAAATGCAGGAACGCTTGCTCCTTTATTCTTTTCTAGAATATATTCAGCCACTAACTGACTTTGGTATGCCTTTACTACTTTTTGATAATCCTCATTATCTTTGTCGGCAGTACGCGCAACAATCACATTAATAAATGGATTAGCTACTTCTTGTACTTCCGTAATTAAACCATCCTTTTTAGGTTTTAATCCAGCCGGAATCGCATATGTTCCATTGATTGTGGCTGCTCCAAAATCATCCAAAGTCGAAACTAATGTATTGGCTTGTGTAGGAACAATTTCAATATTGTATTTATACTTAGTGACATCCTTCAATTCTGGAGTCCATCCAGCCTTGTCATCCACTTCAATCAAGCCAGCTTTTTCTAGAAGCAATAACCCTCTTCCACCATTTGTGGCATCGCTTGGAATACCAATTTTTACAGGTTCACTTGATGACTTTGATGAACATCCTGTAAGTAATGTTGTAGCTACTAAGCCTGCTGTTAAAAATGTTTTAAATAATTTATTTGTCTTCATAATCCTTTTCCCCCTCTTTTATTTATGAAATAATTCTTTATTCGTTGTTGCTTTTGACAATGTATTTCCCAATAATTGAATCAACGAAACAATGATCAATAATAAGATCACACATAAATTCACAACATCTTGATAATGTAAGTTTTGTCCATAATTAATTGCGAACGAACCAATTCCACCAGCACCAACTGCACCTGCAGAAGTTGTTAATCCAATCAATGAAATAGCCGTAATGGTTGTTACACGAATCAAATCCGGTAACGCCTCATGCAGATAAACACGAAAGATAATTCCTAGTGTTGAGCTTCCCATGCTTCTAGCGGCCTCTATTTTTCCTGGATTTACATCCGCTAATGCCGTTTCAACTTGTCTTGTGTAAAATGGAACCGCTCCAAAGACTAATGGAACAACAGCCCCTTTGACTCCAATCGAAGTACCCGCAATACTTCGTGTTAACGGAATCAAGAAAATCAACAGGATGATAAATGGTACGGCTCTAAACACATTCGTGATAACTTCTAGAATAAAATGAATAATCCGATTTGGCTTAATCCCATCTGTCTTTGTTACAATCAATGAAATTCCAAAAGCACCTCCAATTAGTAATGTAATCAAGCCTGCGATGAAAAACATTTGATAAGTTGCAGTCAATGCTGTTAAAAATATATCCCAGTAATTGGCAACGTTTGGAAAAAAATCCGCTATAAATTTAGGCATGATGAATCACCTCCACTTTTACATTAGATTCATGTAGAAAATCTATGGCACGCTGTACATTTTCCTTAGTCCCTTCAATTGAAGCAATAATGCCACCCAAAGCATCCGCATTAACGACATCTACATTGGCCAACATGATATTTACATCCACATTATATTCACGAGATATTTTTGAAATGGTTGCACTACCAACACTATCTCTAGTGAATGTAAGTTTAACTAATTTACAATCCGTAGGAATAATTGTCTTATTCTCAATCAACTTCGTAATATTCGATAATGCAGAAGACGAGTTGATAAATTTTTTGGTAATCTCCTCTTTAGGATTGGCGAAGATATCATATACATCTCCTTCTTCAACAACCTTACCATTCTCCATAACTGCCACACGATTTGCGATAGATTTAATCACACTCATTTCATGTGTGATCAAGATAATTGTTATTCCTAATCTTTTATTTAAATCCCTCAATAACTTTAGAATGGATTCTGTCGCATCTGGATCTAAGGCAGAAGTTGCTTCATCACTAAGTAACACCTTAGGATTGTTTGATAAGGCTCTTGCGATGGCTACACGCTGTTTTTGTCCACCCGATAATTGTGATGGATACACATATTTTTTATCTGCCAAATCTACAAGATCTAATAATTCATCCACACGAGTTTCAATTTCTTTCTTTGATAACCCCGTATATTTTAATGGGTACGCCACATTATCAAATACAGTGCTTCGATCTAATAAGTTAAAATGTTGAAAGATCATTCCTATGGATCGTCTTAACTCTCTTAATTTCTTTTGACTTATATCTAAACTTCCTTGATTTGCACTTACCTTTCCAAATCCTTCAATTTCAATACTTCCAGAATCTGGAATCTCTAAAAAGTTCAAGCAACGAACCAAAGTACTTTTACCAGCACCAGAATATCCAATCACCCCATAGATTTGCCCACTTTCAATATGTAGTGAAACATCATCTACGGCATGTACGTCTGCATTCTTTAAATGATAGGTTTTATCCAAATGTTCTATATTAATCATTTATAACACTCCAATCTAACAAAAAAAGCCGAGGACTTTCCCCGGCAATCGCACACTTAAATAAGCGACAAACGAATTGAAAACCGGGTCACATTTTTTAACATATACATTTGCATCATTGACATCATCATTGTTTTCATTTTCGTTTCCTCCTTGCATGTTTGTATTCTACAAGAAGGTTATGTTATTGTCTAATTGTTAATTTTTTTAAGCAGTTAAGACACATTTAATAAATTAGGATATAAAGCTAAAATC
>ULSC01029201.1_pt1 | contig 13499 bp, 17 predicted proteins | sample 1955981 | NCBI WGS metagenome assembly ULSC01 (sample SAMEA4835698, study PRJEB28245) | human gut metagenome | biome: gut microbiome; material: fecal sample | place: Denmark | collected 2008
GAAATGGTGACACAAAAACGCCGCCCATGTGGGCGGCTGTGTTAGTAAATATTAGCAAGCTTGACTATTTCATAGACCGTGTTTTTAATGTTCATGTTCTCATAATAAACATTACCTAATTGATAGTTGTCAATGAACGTTTTGAAAACTCGTGATTTTTTCAAGCTGTGAATTAGCATTGTATTCGGTGTGTGGTCTGCTTTAGTTAAAGCATATGTATAACTATAATTTTCATCATAATCATATGAAACAAAAATTTTTCCTTGTTCCATATTCAGCCATACACCATAGGTTATTTCTTTATAAACAAACTTGAAATAAAATTGACAATTGCCGCTTTTCTTTTCAATGAATGTTTTGTTATCCCTTAAAAATTCATTTTCAATGGCATAGTTGCCGTACTCTGTGCCGCTGATTAATTTTCCAAAGCGTGTTTGTTTTTTCATTTCTATAAATTCTTTGTTTTGCACTAACTCTATTAATATATCATTTTTACACATTATAGTTTTACCATACGGTAATTTAATATTGAAGTATAAAAAATATGGGTTTGTTATTGTGATAGCATTTGAAAGAAAAAACACCTTGCAATTGTCACGGCTACGTGCTATTGTTTCATAACATTCAAGAAAATTGGTTACTTCGTCCGGCAAATAGTGATGTGTACCTTTATCAAGAATAAATTCATCAAATATTATTGTAGTAACAAGCGGAAACGCTGTTGATTTTTCAATTTTCGCAGTACTCAAAGGCATGGCAACGCCACATTCTTTGCCATTAATAAAAAACGTTTTACCCTCAACTTTAAATTCTGTTTCGGGAAATTCGGGCTTTATATCATCAAAGAATTTTTTAATCTTTTTTAATTCGTCCTTAAATCTGCGTATATACACAAATTGTTCACCGTATTTTAAAAAGCGTGTAATTACATACTTTTTACTGCCATAAGTTTTACCTGCGCCACGGTTTCCAACAATAAAATTAAATAGTGCATTATATGATAAACTTTTATTAATATCCCAATACATAAAATACCACCTTTCAAAATGTTCCACGTGGAACAAAAACAAAGGGTTTTAAACAGTCTGCAAACAACCCACCACGGCAAAATGTTTTTATTAGGTTCTCCACCTTGGTACAATAAAAACATCATTTACAATTAAACCATTTAAACCCTTTTATTTATTATAACACATAATATAGTTAATGTCAAGCTTTTTTCCCATTCATTGAAAATTCTGTCGGCTGTAATAATATACCCCCCTCAACTGTTTTAGGAATTAATTTACCTGTGTAAATCATACCTTGTTTAAAGTTTTCCCATGTGACTTGACTATAACAATTAGAGGGCATTCCGGCGCAAGTTATTTTTAACTTTGTTAAATAGTCCCCGTAGCCATTTACCATTAAATGCCCGTTATCAGTCAATATTTCATCTTCAATATATCGTTTTGCTTGTAAAAATCTTGCTCTTTCAAAACTGCTTTCATGTTTCCATTTTCCCAGTTGGCGGCTGTCTATGTCAATACAATTAGGATATTCAAAGCCGCTTAAATGTATACTATCTGTATCACTATATAAATAGCGGCTATGTCCTGTTTCTTTTATGCTTTCCTCATGTATTTTTTGACTTGCAGTTATTGTTGTATGCCTTGCCCATGCAGTTATAAATGTTCCTACTGGTATATACAAAGCTTTTCTAATGTCTTTGTTCGTGGTTCTTATTTTTCCGTTTTCATCTTTTAACGGGTTTCCCTTTTCGTCACAAAGTTCATATTCAATGTCGGAATATTTAACAGTTTGTGTTTCATCATCAAACCACGGATATTTAGAACCAACAAAAGGATTTAATGCAAATTTTCCATACAGATTATTTAATACAAGCTTTGCAATTGTTCGTTTACCTGTGTTTCCCTCTTTGTCTGCGGCTATCTTTTTAGCGTTCCATTTATCAACCCATTTTTTGAAAAGTTCCGTGGACGCTTTAAACATATAGCCGTCTATGTACTGTATATTAAATACGTCATAATGCTTGAAAAATAACTCTAAATCTACGCTTGTCAATGACATAGTTATATATTCATCACATTTTAATCTTTCATTATATGAAGATGTCAGATATTCAGTACTAACAAAAAACGGGTTATGTTTTAACTGTATCGTTGGAATATGGTTCTTTTTAAGTCTGAAAAAACATCTGAAATTTTGAATATATAGCGGATATTCTTCATTAGGTGTGTACTGTCCTTTAAATTCTACGGGTTGCCCGTAGGGTAAAGGCTTGAAAGCCATAACAGACGGGTAAAGGCTGTTAACATCAAAAACGATACCTTTGCCAATGTCTTTATTTTGGTTTTCGGGGTTTGCGAACGTGTACCCCCCTTTGTAACTCATTCTTATTTTGCTATCTGTTTCAAGACTTAATTCGGGAAAATATCTTTCAAAGTTTTTTCCCATGTCGTTTTTATAGTCAGCTAATGCACAACTTCCAATTGTCATTTTATTAAATCCCATTTTAAACATTTCATCTAATGCCATAGCCATTATTTGAACATCATTTTTTAAATACCCCCATTCTTCCGCAGTTACGGGGCAGGGATTATTGTGTCGGTCATAATCAATACAACCCTTTTTAATTGGTAAATCAAAGGCTTTTGCAACAGCGGCAACAGGCATATTTAATAGTTTTAAACTGTCGTAAATGGTTATTTTATCAACGTGTTTACCCTTTTTATTAAAATATATGTCAGTCCCGTAAAACTTTCCATCATCTGAAATTAAAGTTGTAAAGTCATTTTGACTACACAGCTTTTTATCTTTTTGCCATGTGAAATCATGCGTTAAAAGATAGTGCAAAATGTAGCTATCATCAAATTTTAAATTATGAAAATATAGTGTAGGGTTTCCAATACCCCGACAAGCTTTGAAAAAGTCTGCAATGTTTTCGCCCATAATAACATTATCGGGGTTTCCTATTTCACATAAGCCCCACGCCCAAACGGAAACAGGGGCTTTTGTTGTTGTTTCAAAGTCTGCCGTGTATAATTTACCCATTTGTCATATTTCCTAACACACTAATTGTTCTTTGTAGTTTGTAATCTTCTTTTAATAAGTCGTTATAATGAAAATCGTGGTCTACTTCTTCTATTCCCTCATAGTGAAGTTTTAACAACTTTTCTGCGCCCACTTTTTTGAACAGGTCTATTAAAATAGCGGCGTTAGTGTCTGAATACTTTCTTTGTACCGCTAATATAAGGGTTTCTAAATAGGCTTGTTCTTCTTTCTGAAATCGTGTATCACTTATTTTATCCTCTACATATTTAGAAAATTTTTTGAAATCATCAATTTTATTAAAATCAAAAACCATGTCATTTCTTTGCTTTTCTAATTCCATTCTACGGGCATTTTTAAATTCTTTCCCGTTAACATAAATAGGGGCATTATCAATGCGCTTTTGTTCTGCTCTGCGCTGTGCGTTAAGTCTGCGAACATTTTTCTTTGCTTGTTCTATTTCAAATAACGTTGCTTGTTCCCCTTTGTCATTTGTGATAACTTGCTCCATGCCACGCTTTGAAAAGCTTGAAAGTTTGTCAAGTGTCCTGTTTAAATCTTTTCTTGTTACAATGTCCGCTTTCAAGTCTTTTACTTTGACTTTTTCGGGCAATATTCCATTTAATGCAGGATTTTTCTTTAATTGGTAATCAATTTTGGCATTAAAATTTTTTGCCAATCTTGCTAATTCTTTTTGGTCGGTTTCTCCCCAACGAATTTTATGATATTTTGGCATTTATAATTTTCACCGTCCTTTAAAATCAAAAAGCCCCTTTGTTCAATCTGCTTATATAATACGCAGTCAGCAAGAAAATTGAACTCCACATAATAGTTAAACCTATTAGATAGACTTTCATTTATTTTGTTGCGGTTTTCGCCCTGTCGGTTTATGAAACAGTCTAAATGATACTTTGAAGAAAAAACAAACGTAGCTCCAGTATCTGTCGTGTACCGATAGGGGGAAATGTTTAGATTATATTCTACACCGCCCCGTGTCATTGTTTCACCCCTTTCAAAATGTTCCACGTGGAACATTGAAAAAATAAAGGGCGGCAACAGCCGCCCCATTGATTTTTAAACCGTTGCAACATTCAAAGTCAGCATTTTTCTTTCACCCTTTGTTATCTGCTTAACCATAAGGGGGACAGGCTTTTCCCAGTTCTGCGGTTCACCGTAAACGCCGAAAAGCTTTTTCAGCGCAGAAAATACGCCGATTGAAACACATTGGTAGCCCTGCTTTTTATCATCAATCAGCACAATACGGGGACAGGTCTGAACTTCACCTGTTTTTTCGTTCGTGCAGTTTACAACTTCAACAAAAACATCTTTTACATTTATTGTCTGATTGATACAGTCACCCAGTCTGAACGCCGGATTGTTCATTGCGTTAAAAAGTATTGCCTTTTCGTCTGCGGTCTGCGCAACCATTGAACAATACTGCGTTGTGCGGCTTGTTAAGTCAACAATAAAGTTGCTGTTATCATCCATTCTTTCAATAGCCGCTGTTTCCTGCGGCTGAACAGCAAGTGAAAACTCCTGCGCCTGTGTGTCCTGTGCCTGTGTCATTTCCTTTTTACTCATTTTTAATTACTCCTTTTCATTCAGTTACTTTTGTAGCGTGTTCGAGGAATTTTTCCCCTGTCATTGTGTACTTTTCAACAGTTTCCACAATGTTTTCAACAATAATAAGTTCTGATTTATCAAAACCCATTTTTTCCTTGACAATTTTAACAGCGTTCTTTTCTGTCACCGTGTCATATGTTTCAACCGCTTTAAGCGGCTGATTGACAATTTTTCCGTCAACCTTTGCAATGCGTACAGCATGAATTGTGTACTTTTTAAACTCTTTTGAAATACTTCTCATTTCTAAACTCTCCTATAACGTTAAATCGGGGGTGTTAACATCTGCATAGTCAAAGCCCGTTGCAATGACTTGTTCATATTCGTTGTTGTAGCCCCAGATTAAAAACTGTGTACATGACATTTTAATACAAACTAAATGTGTGATGTTTTTGTCATTATCTTCAACCCACATTGTCACCCTATTCGGGGACTGTTTAATTAAAGAGAAATTGACAATTTTCAACCCCAGTTTGTCAATGTAGTTTTTCAAGACTGAATAAGCCGTGTAGAATGTATTCATGTTCCTACTCCTTAAATTTAACCGATACATAAAAGCCGCCTAACGTCAACCCCGTTTCGTTGCTTTCAATGCACTTTACCATGTTGATATTTTCCACATTTGCAGTACTGGAAATTTTAGAAATTTCCGTCATAACTTCATTATAGGCGGCGTTGTATGTTTTATTAGTTGTATAACCGTTAAACATATGCAACCCCATTTGTGGAAAGTATCTTGCATTTACTACAATCAAATTTATCACCCCTTTCAATGTTCCACGTGGAACATTTTGAAAATTTCCGTTTCACCTTAAAACGGATAAAACCTGTTAGACAGCAAAAGACAATTGAATAAACCCAATATTTTTTATTTGCCCCGTGGGGCATGGTGTGCGGTTGTTAAAGGACAGCCGCCGAAAACCTTTATTCAAAATAAGTGTCACAGTCTGAAACAAGAAATTCATTGAATGTTGTATAGTCATTATCATGCAAATTGTTATTTTTGCTGTAAATTGCATTGTACTTTGTCAATGTGTTTTCTCTTGTTGCCTTTTTGGTAAGCTTATAAAGCTTTACATTAAATACTGTTTCATTGTTGCAGTTTTCAGACATCATAAAAGCCATAGCTTTTTCAACAGTTTTGAACATGACATATTTATCATAATTATTCCAGTCGGTTCTGTGGTCAATATATACCACATATTCAAGTGAATTTCTTTCTTTCATGTTCATTTTTTCGTAGCCGTATTTTCTCATAATAATTGTCCTTTCCGTGGTGTTTGTTTGTGTTTACCTTACATATACTATTATACCCGATAATGTGAAAAATGTCAACAGTTTTCTGTATTTTTTACAGTTTTTCGCCGTAAAAAATAACGCCGTTTTAATGCAAAAAATTGTATAAATTGCACAATAAATTATTGACTAAATAAAACCCCTGTGTTATAATAAAAAGGTAGAAAATACAAAGGCGGTGAAAAGTTGAAAAAATGGATTGACAAAATTCTAAACATTCGGGGCATAATGGCATTTATTCTGACCGTTACATTTGCGGTGCTTGCAATTCTGCGCATTGTTACCCCGTCTGAATTTATGACAATTTTCACGGCGGTAATTGTTTACTTTTTTGTAGACAATAAAAATAACAGAAAGGGTGGTAAAAATGAATAGCCCATACATGGGAAATTTTAAGGTGACACAGGAATACAAAGGCGCAACACATGACGGACTTGACCTTGTAGGACAGGACAGTAAAAACATACATAGCACTGTAAACGGCGTTGTTGAATTTGCAGGGTGGGAAAATCCGGCTAATCATTCGCAGGGTTTCGGGCAGTATGTTAAAATTGTGGATAGTGCCACGGGGTATGGTTTTTATTTTGGACACCTGTCAACTATCAAAGTTAAAGCAGGGGACAAAGTGAAAATAACTGACGTTATCGGCGTTGAGGGTTCGACAGGCAACAGCACGGGTTCTCACTGTCATTATTGCATACGCAAAAACGGAAAAGGAACTCACATTGACGTTTCGGCGTTTTCCGGAATCCCGAATAAAATCGGGGTTTATAATGACGGGTACACGGGCAGCAACGCAGGGACAACGACAGGGAAAAAAGTCGAGTTGAAAATTGACGGAAAAACCGTCTACACGGGAACAATTTAAAATGTTCCACGTGGAACAATCAAAAGGGAGTGTAAAGCATGACACGTGAAGAATTTAACAGCAAAGCAAGCGAACTGCTTGCAAATGTCGCAGACACAGGAAAAGTTTCAGAAATACTTGACGAACTGCGCACGGGTTTTAATGAAGAAGTCACCAAAGGTGAAACAGCCGCCGCCGCTGTTACAGACTTAACCGCCAAAAATGAAAACTTGCAGGCGGCTAACATGGCTTTATTTTTAAAGACTGGAGAAACAGCGGCAACAGGTGAAAACGAGGAAGAAAACGCAGAGGAAGAAAACAAGCTTGAATATGCTGACTTGTTTGACGAAAAAGGAGAGTTAAAGTAATGGCTACAACAGAAACAATGATTAATGTGTTAAACACAATAAGGGCAAATGCAAGCCCCAGTTATCAGGAAAGAGTACCACAGGCAACACAGGACAATATAACAGCCGTGGGAAATCCCCTGTTAGAATACAATGCAACTATGAATGAATTTTTAACAAGCCTTGTTAACAGAATCGGGCTTGTAATTGTCCGCAACAAAGAACTCAATAACCCGTTGTCAATTCTGAAACAGGGTGAAATGCCATTGGGAAAAGATATTGAAGAAATCTGGACGAATCCGGCAAAGGCTGAAACATTCAACCCCCAGTCAACAGACCTGTTGAAAAGAAAACTGCCGGACACAAAAACCATTTTTCACAGGCTTAACAGGCAGGATAAATACACGGTGTCAATCAGCAACCCCCAGTTGCGACAGGCGTTTACTTCATGGGAAAATCTTGAAAGCCTGTTAAACAGCATTGTTACAAGCCTTTACAGCGGTAACTATCTTGACGAATTTATTTTATGCAAAAATACACTTGCAAGCGCAATTGCAAACAACAAGTGTGTAAAGCAGACAATTTCTAATATTGTGGACGAATCCACAGCCAAAGCATTTATAACAACAGCAAGACTGTATCACAGAAATATCACTTTCCCGTCAAAGAATTATAACGCTTATTCTATCAGCGGCGGTGACGGTGAAGTAACAACATGGACACCTGCGGAAGATATTAGATTTATCATGCGTTCTGATATTGAAGCGTACACAGATGTTAATGTTCTTGCAAGTGCCTTTAATATGTCAAAGGCTGACTTTTTAGGGGCTACTCTTGTAGTAGATGATTTTGGAAGTGCGACAAATTGTGTTGCTATGATGTTTGATAAATCGTTTACACAGATATACGACAACTATCGAGAAATGACAGAGTTTTTCAACGGTGATACGCTGACTTGGAATTATTACTATCATGTATGGCAGACATACAGCGTGTCAACTCTTTGCAATGCAATTGCATTTGTCACAGGTGAATAATTTATGTTTACCCCTGCAACAGCGGTGTATTTATGCAATACACCGCTGAAAAGTGACAATAAAAATCAGCTAACATTCAGTAGCCGTTCTGAACAGTTTAATTACTTCAATAGTTTAGCGGTGCGCCGCTTTTCTGATTTTACATATCAGAGAAAAGATAGCATTATTCGTGTACCAATAAACGCAGAAGTACTATTTAATGACGGTGTTAATTATGTTATGTATGACAATAAAAATTTTTCAAGCCGTTGGATTTATGCCTACATAACTAAAATCGAATATGTTAACGCTAATGTTTCACACATACACATCAAAACAGACGTTTTTCAAACGTGGTTTTTGGAGTGTGAAGTTAAGCCCTCTTTTGTTATTCGGGAAACTGTTATTAATGACGAACTTTTCAGGCACACATTGCCCGAAAATCTGCCGACAGGTGAACAAGTAACAGTTGCAACAACAACTATTGCCGATAATCTTAACGCCCATAATGCGCAGGAATTTGATGAAAATTATTACTGCGTGATTATGACAAGCGAACCTGTTAAATGGCTATCTGCTACAATTCCGGCTGTTGATAGTTTTGTGGGCGGCGTTGCCAATCCCTGTTATATGTATGCAACCAGTCTATCAGATTTTTACGGGTTTATGGATAAAATAACCGAAAACGGACAGGTTAACGCCGTGGTTTGTTGTGTTGCTATCCCAAAATTTTTCGTAAATTTCCACGAATTAGACACAGGCGGCGGAACTGGGGGTGGCGGTGAAACTGGGGTTAATTATCTGGGTTCGCCGTATTCTGCAAGCTTTACTATAACGCAGACTTATAACCCCCCTATTCACTATGGTATTGATATGGTGGGCTTATCTGATAAAAACATTTATAGCCCCGTTGCCGGAACTGTTGTTGATAGTCGTTGGGAAAATGACAGCGACCATTCACAGGGTTACGGGCAATTAGTAAGAATACTTGACAGCGAAAGCGGATTGTATTTTATTTTCGGGCATTTATCAGAAAGAAGTGTTTCAGAGGGTGACACAGTAACCGCAGGGCAGAAGATAGGCGTTGAGGGTTCGACAGGTAACAGCACGGGTTCGCACTTACATTATCAAGTTTCAAGTGATTGGAATACTGGAACTGTAAACCCTGCTAACTATGGCACATTCCAAAATGTTGAGGGGGTGCAATAATGGCAATTGGTTATATAACAGATATTAATGCTGAATTTGCAAGGCTTGAAACAGAGGTAAACAAAAACTTGAAAACAATTGACGGGTACACACCTAAAAATAAAAAATGTTTTTGTTACCCTTATAATTATTTAACTTTAAATAATAACAGCGGTGTTAAGGTAGTATTAAAATATGAGTTATTCAACAACCCACAAAGCGCAACAGCAACTATAAAATATTACCCCGTTGTCGGTAATAACCCCGTTTTATTGTGTGTCCCTACTAACTACAAAGGGCAGGCAAAAAATTTTGATAATTCAGTACAGTTTGCAAACTTTCCCCCTTTGCCGTGGTCTTATGATGTTTTTAAAAATTGGGCGGCATTAAATAGCAATTCTATTGCTATGAGTTTTGCTCAAAAAGGTTTAAGTGTTGCAAGTGCGGCGGTAACTGGAAATTTAGGCGGCGTTATTGGCGGCGTAACTTCAACCGCCGCCGAACTTGCAAACATGGCAGACAAAGCACAACAGCCGGACGAAGTGAGAGGTACGCCACAGGGTAACGCCCTTTTATATTCCGGCGGTGCGGGAGTTTTTGCCCGTTGCGAATGTTGTAAATCTGAATACATTTCTAAAGTAGATGATTATTTCACACGGTACGGCTATTTAATTAATGAAGTAAAAAAGCCGCTTTTGCACAATCGAAAAAACTTTGATTATATTCAAACGGCTGATATTGATTTAGTGGGCGCAGTACCTGCGGAAGATTTAGAAGAACTTTGCAACATTTTTAATAATGGCGTTACACTATGGCATAACCCCGAAACATTCGGTGATTATGATGCAGATAACAGTACAATATAAAAATGTTCCACGTGGAACATTTTGAAAGGAGTGTGAAACATTGAAACATGATTATTCCCCAATGTTAAACCCTGTTAACAAAGGTTTTGATACAACAGCGGCATTAAATAACGCTACATATTTAGACTATTACAAAAGACTGCGTTTATTAGCGTTGTCTATGTTTGAATGGGAAAATCTTCCCGAAAGTATGAATGAACGCTTTCTTGAAAAGACACTCTATATGTACGGTTTAGCCTGTTTTTGTTATGATGATAATTTAGGGTGGTTAAGTCTGCGGTGTATTCCGTCCGCAGAGTTAAACGTATATGAAGAATCTTTAAAATATACGGCTTACTCTATAAACTATACCAAAACATTCGACAGGAATGATATTATATTAGTGCGGAATAATTTAGACCAACTTCCCACAGATATGACTATACAGCTTTTCGCCCGTAGACTTTACGAATGTGAAAGAACTATTGATGTTAATATAAAGGCACAAAAAACCCCTGTTTTAGTCAAGTGTACTGAAAAGCAACGGTTAACCCTTAAAAATGTCTACATGAATTATGACGGAAACAGCCCCGTTATTTTCGGGGATAAAGATTTAGACACAGACGGCTTTGAAGTACTACAAACGGGTGCGCCTTTTGTAGCGGATAAATTAGCGGAATATAAGCGCAATGTATGGAGTGAAATGTTGTCTTTTTTAGGTGTTAACAATGTAGCAACTGAAAAGGCTGAAAGACTTGTAACAGATGAAGTTAACGCAAATAATCAAATGGTACAGTTAGCGGCTGAAACTATGCTGTTAACAAGACAACAGGCGGCAAACGAATTTAACGAACTTTACGGCGGCAATATTAAAGTGAAGTTAAGAACATATGATGAAATGAAAGAACTGTTGAAACTGGAAACAGAAACAACAGAGGAAGAAACGGGGGCGGCAGATAGTGAGTAAATACACAACCGAACTGCGTTATTTAATTGAAAATGATTTTGATATTGGGCTGAAAAACTATCCTATTTTTGATGAAAATTATAGGGAGTTACTCAATCAAAAAATCATTAATCATTATTATTTTCGTGAAATCGGCATGGAAACCGCTGAACTGTTTAAAAGATATTTAAACACAACTATGAATGAAATCATGCCCTATTATAATCAGCTTTATAAATCGGAACTGTTGGAATTTAACCCGTTTTACAACGTAGATAAAACCATTGTGTCAGATAAAAATAACAACAGCGTTTCCGATTTTATAGGAAATACAACAGGCAAAAACCAACAGAAAGCAGACACCGAAAACACACAGACCAACAACGGCAAACAGCAAACAACAACCGCCGTCACATCTGTGGGCGAAAGTGTCGGCAACAGTAAAGGGAGTGGGAAAACAACAAATAAAAGTAAAAGGGTGTCAAGTGACACGCCGCAGGGGTTTTTATCAATCAATAGCATTGATAGCGAAACTTATGCAAGTGCGGCAGAAATGGCGAACGGCGAAACCGTAAATGAATTTACAGTGAACGACACGAAAGCCACTTCAAGCAATTCCGAAAACGGAACGACAGACCAAACGAACGTAGCCGAAACCAAAGCCAAAGGCAATACAACCAGTAATGCTACAACGGAAACGGACACGGCAAATAAAACAACTTCAAATGATTTTGAAAATTATGTTAGTCATGTTATAGGAAAGTCAGAGGGCGAAACTTACAGTGAAATGCTTTTAAAATTCCGTGACACTTTTCTAAACATTGATATGATGATAATTGACGAATTAAAAACTTGTTTTATGATGATTTATTAAGGAGTGTGGAAACATGAAAGAACCGTTTAACAGTCAAGCCCCCCACTTTATGACAAAAGTCAAAGCCTATTGTGCTAAAGTGTTACCGCTTGTTTTTGACAATTCTTTAAGCTACTATGAATTTTTGGGTAAAATGTGCCATAAACTTAATGAGTGCATAGACGCTCTTAATGCGCAGAATCTCAATATTATTGAGTTTACCCACATGGTACAGCTTGAAATTGAAAATTTTGAAAAGTACATTGAAAGCCGCATGACGGAATTTGAAAACGGACTGAAAACAGAGTGGGCGCAGTACAAAGAAGAAATAAACCAAGCTTTTAACGATTTCAAAACACAAATTGAAACAGAGTGGGCGGCAGAAAAGGCAATTAATGAAAAATTCAGAAATGACCTGTTAAATGAATTTAACGAACTGAAAGCGGATATAACCGCACAACAGGAACGCTTTGAAAATCAGATTAAAGCGGACTTTAACGCTTTTAAAGAAACTGTTAACGCAGAGATTGAACAGTTTGAACAGGCAACAAACACCGACTTGTCAGCATTTAAGAATACAATGCAGACACAGCAAAACGAATTTGAAACCCACATGGTTGAATTGTTCAACAATTTCAAGACCACAGAAAAACAGGCAAGAACCGACTTTGAAAGCAATTTCCAACAGCTTTTTGAACAGTGGAAAATTGATACACTGAACGCACTCAATGAGAGTATAAACGACTGGGAAACAGACACCAACGCCGCTTTGATGTCAGCAATTGAGGAAAAAATCGGCGGCTATGTTGCTACCTTTAATGCCCAACTTAACCAGTTAACACTTGACTTAAACGCAGAACGACAGGACAGAAGACAGCATGACGAATCTTTACAGAATCAAATAAACCAGTTAACACCGGAAGGCAGTATTAAAGCCGATACACCGGACAACGACGGCAATTCACAGCTTTACACAATCAACCCCGATACACAGGAGCGCACGAACATTTTCCCAACTGTGCAGGGTGACACCGGAACAGGAGTGAAAAAGCTTACAATGTACCCCGGCGCAAATAGCTATAACTATGTGGGTGTAAGTAGTTCTGGAACTGATTACTGTTATATTCATTTATCCAGTACAAACACGCCCGAAGGTGTTAATGATTTAGGAAACATTATCAAAATAAAGCTTGATGATATAAATGGCAGTAGCACAGAAATGAAAATGGCTAATTTCAGAGCCGGAACAACTTTATCTACAAAATTAATTGCAGACGGTGACTATACGAATACTTGCATTAATGCAATGCCGACACTTTCTATTTATGGCGTGTATAATGACGGTACACATATATACATATCATTCAAGCTAAAAATGGCTACCAGTTTAGCCGCAAGTGGAGCAGAAGAATTTTTCCTTTACTTTTCACTTTTATATTAAACCACAACCACAGCCGCCCACATGGGCGGCGTTTTTGTGTCACCATTTC
>ULSC01047617.1_pt1 | contig 13347 bp, 18 predicted proteins | sample 1955981 | NCBI WGS metagenome assembly ULSC01 (sample SAMEA4835698, study PRJEB28245) | human gut metagenome | biome: gut microbiome; material: fecal sample | place: Denmark | collected 2008
ATCCATTTGGGGAACTTAGTGAATTCTGCTTGAGAGAAGGAGAGGGTCTTTTTACCAACAGAGGCCCTTAATGGTTTCTTTCTTTCCTTATATAGGTATGGAATAATTTTCTTCGAGGGTCCACCAAGGATGCTGAAACCGAAGATGACCATTGGGTCAAATTTATCTGCTTTGGGGTCCTTTGCTCGTTTGATACATCTTGCCATCCAGGAGTACGAATTAGGATATTGTTTATTATCAGTTGCTTCTCCCACATCCTTAATATTGAACTCGAATCCTGGAAAGTGAAAAAGAAAGTCTTCTGTAAGAATAAAGACAAATCCTAATTCCCTTAGATACTTAATAATCTCTTGTTGGCTCTTACCTTCTTCAACCATTTTCTCTACATCTGCCAATATGTCTTCTCTGGGTGATTCAGTTAATTGCTTACTGCCAGTTGAAGGTCTACCTCTTCCAGCTGATTGTTCTTTGATAGGTAGGTTACCTACGAGCTTATCTAAGTAATTCTTAAAGTTCTCGACATCTTGTTTATTTGTAAGAGTTACCTCTATTCTTATAGGTCCTTTATGTTGTACCTTTGGACCTGAATTCATCTCGGTATAGGCATCTACCAATCTATCTTGAATGTAGGAGCCATTTTCCTCGAGAGTTGTGATACGAAGTTTGGGTTTATATACTTTTTCTTCCATGTATTTAATCTTTTAAAAGAAAAAAGGCCCAAGTACTATGGGAATACTCAGGCCTTTACATCATTAACGAATATTTATATTGATTATGGAATTAATCCTCTTCTTTGACGGCCTTCTTTTTCTTTTTGTCTTTGGCCTTTTTGTCCTTCTTTGCCGGAACCTCTTTTTCTTCCTTCTTTACCTTTTTGGTTTTCTCCTCTTTCGGTTTTTCTTCCTTCGGAGCTTTACCGGCAGCCAGTCTTCTCTGTTCCATACGATATTTTTTCTTTTCATCGGAAGTCATTTCCCGACCATCGATGAGAGGATAATCGTATTTCGTTACCGTTCTACCTGAAGAAGCTTTTTCCTTCTTTTCTTTTTTCTTTGAAGCCTTTTCGTCTTCTTTGGCTTTTTTCATTTTTACCAATTTGGCTTCGTTCTTTAAATCCTTTTCAGGATACTGGGCAGCGACTTTGTCTCTTTCCTTGTTGAGCTTATTCAAGAGTTCAGTAACCTTTTTACCATGTTTCTTGTCTTTTGACCAATCCTTTTGAGGGTCCAAGTTGTTCTCTTTGAGATAAGCATCCAATGCCTTTTTAGCCTTTGAAAGTTCCGGAGTCTTATTAGCCGGTTTGTCTTTCTTCTTGTCTTTCTTCATGTTTCTAAAATTTTTAAGTGGATTGAAATTTCCTTAGTAATTATCCATAGTTATAATATCCTAATCGAAGTAGGGATTTCCTTAATTTCTAGGATTTCTATACTTGCATTTTCGAGAGTGGCCCCAAGTTCTAAGGCATCATGTATCTCTTGCTGAGTAAGATTAACAAAAGTTTGTTCTGCAATCATTTCACGTCCATCAGAATAATTAACATATTTAAACTTTACAGTACTGATAGTACCTTTAAGTTTTTTATCTAGCCTACTCTTAAAATCCTTAAGCCTACGTTTAAGATATTGAAGGTGAATAACATGGGTTTGATATTTACCTCTCTTATGAGGAGGAGTAACCTTAATCATATACTGAGTATATTCCATATCTTTTAATATGGATTGAATACCCTGTATAATGGTTCTTAAATTCATTTCTTCCATGAGGGTCTTGGTATTGGTTTATTTTCGATTGCCATTTCAGTTAGCATTTCTCTGGCTTCCTTGATAATTAATTCAGAGAGTTCCCTTTCTTCATTCGATAAGGGAGGGTCCATATCTTTATCTTCTAGTGCATTAGTATAATTCTGAATAAGATTATCTAATGCTAGGATAGTTATATTCTTTCGGATTTCTCTTTTGTCTTCCATAACCTATAAAATAAATGAAGCCCACTACCTTCTCAGGCAATAGGCTTCTAAAAATACAGTTTTTGAAATACAATTTAAACTATGCAAACAACGTGAGTTTAATCTTCGTCTCCGGCTTCCTCTTCTTCGCCCTTAGCCTTTTTAGCTTTTGGATTACAGATGATACCATGTCCTTTTTTGGATTTTACGGTAAGGTTGCCGGGAACAAATGTTACGGAAGTAGAAGCAGGTTTACCATCAATAACCAGAACTGATGTTACTACCACTCCCTGATAGCCTTCCTTGTTCTTTACTGCGTAGCCGTAGTTCTGAACCTCGGATTTGTCATTGATTTTGATAACATCAATCTGTTTACTGTTCGGTCGTTGTTCTGCCGGTCGGTTTTTCAGAGCTTCCATACGAGCTTTACGTTTTGCTTCTTTTTCAGCATCTTTTTCTTTACCACCTTTCTTCTTGGTGTCTTCTTTTTTCTTAGTTGCCATAATCTTTTAAGTTTTAGTTTTATTTAATAGAACAATAGTTATTTCTTATAATAAAGGTGGGCTATTGCTTTAGCCCAACCTTCGTAACCGGAGAATGAATTACTTCTTCCCTTTTTTACTTTTGTCTTTTGCTTCTTTCTTCGCCGGAAGTTTGAGACCCAATTCTTTGGCAATTGCTTTGCGAAGTTTTTCAATGTCGTCTTCTTCGAAATCGTCCGGGTCTGTTTCAAGGTCTTTGTCATCGCAAACATCTTCCAATTCTTCGAAGTCCATTTCAGCAAGAGCTTCACCGGTCAATTCTTCTTCCTCTTCGTCCTCATCTTCATCGTCGTCCGAGTCTTCATCATCCTCGTCATCTTCATCTTCTTCATCATCAGAGTCCTCATCGTCGTCATCCTCATCTGAATCTTCGTCATCGTCCTCTTCTTCTTCTTCTTCGTCATCATCTTCCTCTTCTGAAGCAAAGAAGTCTTTTGCTTCTTCGGCAGACAACATGATAGAAGCCGGAATAATTTTTACTGAGCCATCTTCATAAGTAATGATGATTGCACCATTAATCTCTTTGCGAGATACTTCCTTTAACTCTACCTTTTTGGTTTCTTTTTTCTTAGCCATTTTCGTAAATGTTTAAATGTTAATAATCAATAGTTATATCACTCTGTTATAAGTTTCTTGTATTTTCTTTCGCTTCCCGTAAGAAAAGCAAATGCAATATTATATTGCATTACCTCATCAATTACGGTCTTTAGTTCTTCTTGAGATTCTATCTTTACATCTTCTGTATCGATAACTTCATCCTGGTCATTATAGGTATTAACCTTAAAGGATTTACCCATGAACGGATTTAATTGTTTATGTACCTTTACTTCCGGTACGGGGTTTTTAGTTTCCATTGCTGTATTTAATTTTAATTATTCCAGGAATACCAACCTTACCAAATACTTCAGTATAGAATTTGTATTTTGGATTTTGCATTGATTTATAGTTATCAGCTAATCTCATAGGAAATACCCAATATTCATTTTCTAGCATCCTGTTTGTCATAATGTAGGCATATTTACTTCTCATCCTATATTTGCTTACAGGAGTGAACCCTTGAAATCTTAAAGCTTTTACCAAGAACCTTTCTTTTGGTTGCCATCCCAAATGATTTAGGGATTCATCATAAAAGATATCGAGCATATCCCTTTGTGCTTTGATAAATAGTACTTTCTGTATCGGGATATCTAATTTCTTTCTTAGATACAAGGCCAAGGAACATACCAATGGGGGATATTGCAAAGAAAGAATATTATATTTATGCTTTTCCTCTTGACTCAGCCTGTTGTAAATTCTGTAAGATAGTAGAACGGATTTGTATTCTCTTCTTCCGGATATAGTTGGAAGATATGCCTTCCCGTTGTCCATACAATTTTTGTGAGTACCTTTCATTGAATACCTTCTTTCCTTTTGATTTGAAGACCCGGTGCATTTGAACCATGAACCTTCGTCTTCTGTGTTTATCAATTTTATATTCATCCGGGATAATAAACTTCCTGGCTTTAACTAATCTCCCTTTATACCAGAATTTAGTAGAACCAGATTTATGTCTTAGACCATTCATATCTTGAAGTGTTCTTATCCCTTGCCTAAGTAATTTCCTGCCTGATATGATATGAATATATTGAAGAACATCTACTCCGTACATATAAACCAAAGTCTTTTTTATCTGATACCTTGTGAAATAGGGTATACCTGTTAGGTGTTTCCGATATAAACTTTTTTCGGTAATATATTTGTTGGTTGTATCTGGTCTCCATGTCCATATATAATATCTATCTTCTCGGATTGGTTCCCTACTACTTTCCTTTAGTTTCACCATTGTTCATAGTCCTCCTTGCAGTTCTAAACCAAAGTGTTATTGATTTATCGTTTGCATCTGGGAACTTCTTTTTCATCCTTCTAGTTACTCTTTCTAAATCGTAACCCTTTGCAACTAATGACCATACATAGGATTTCTTAGTTCCCTTGATGAGATTAAATTCATCCCTTTCTCTTGGTGGTTTCTTCTCCCTTGGCTTTTTTATTCCTGGAACCCTTTTGGATTTCCTTTGCCCATCTTCTCCTTCTTCTCCGAGAAACCCAAGCCTTAATTTCGAATTCCTTAAAGGGTCATCCTTTGAATAACCTATGTTCTCCAATTGTTTATCTACCCAATCATCATATTGGTCAATTAATGATTTGTCTGGTTTGTTAGTTGACCTTTCTATATAACCAATTAAATCGAAAACTCCAGCAGCACATGCATCAGGAAAAGGCATACCCAATACTATGGCTTTTCTTTTTAAATCTCTGTAAGTCATATTCCTCCCGGCTGAACCAAGGAAACTGGCTTTTTCTTTTGAGGGTGCTGGTTTATTCTTTTTGTTCTTTCTCATATCTTTTATTTTAATTTGTTGCAAATATAATACTTTTTATTTATATAGAAAAATATTTCTATCTATTTTTATAAAAAGCTGAGGTATCTGATATGCGTTCAGCAGCCGTTGATTTAGGCTTTTTCTTCCTTTTCTTTTTAACCTTATCGGCATTGAAGGCCATATCAAGTTTCTTAATACTGAATTCTATATTATTCACTTGATTATAGTTAACTGCTTTTTCCACGCAGCATCTGTACTCAGGCCAGAAGCGTTGTCCTAATTTTACATCAACTGTTTTAATCATAAACTTGGATACCATGAATCCAAATGTATCTGCATCATCTTTCTTTTCGAATACATACATATAGAATCTACTAAATTCACTAACTACCTCATCTAAAGGTCTTACTGGCATTAATAAATACCCATCTGTATATAATTCTTCTGATATTAGGCATACCCAATATTTCTTCTTACCAGGCTTTACTTTATACCTAAACCTTTCTTTCAGTTTAGTGTGCATCCATTCTGGTACTCGACTTAAAAGGTATTTGATATATATTTTGTCCTTCTTATTCAACCTCCTTTTAAATGCAGAAGGCTGTTGTAGCATTCTTGGTAGAATCCTAAAGTTATTCCACCTATCGAACTCTAAGATTAATCTCATTGAATCTAGGTCCCAGGGGTCTTCTGATTCTTTGAGTCTTTTCATATTTCTTTCGATATTACTATTGCTTACCTTTGAGAGTAAGTTAGAAGAGTCTCCAGTATATAGACTAGCTTCTTTCCTTGTTAATCTCTTTTCAATACATCCTTCAATAAAATCACAAAAGCTTCGTTCGCAAGGGCAGTCAGGTCGAAAAATAGAAGTGTGTAACTCGAAAAAATCAGAGAATAATCTGAAGAACTTTTCTGACCTTTCTCTGATTTCTAAATACTTGTAATGTGACAATTTTAAAATTTCACCAGCTTCCCATGAGGATTTGCTTTCTGATAACTGAAGGAATAAAGACTGCCTTTCTATTTCGTTTAAACAGTCCCAAGCTTTCTTCTGAGCATCATTCATAATTAATTCCTCCTAAAATCCATTATTCTATCTATTGATTCACTTGTTATATCGTTTGGGTCATAATCTTGGGAGTTAGCATATAACTTATCTGGGTCATAATTCTGGTACACGCTATAGATTACGTTATCAAAGGGTAACCATATTTCCATTTTACCCATTTCAGGATATAAAAGAAGTTGTACCATTTTATTTATGTGGTCTATACCTAATACCGTAGCATCTATTCCTTCGTATGGATAGCCTTTGAGTACTAAGTAATCGCCTATCTTAATATTAATCAAATCGTCTACAGAATATTTCTTTCCTTCTTTTGCCATTCTCTTAAACCTTTTAACATCCTTTCTGGTGCATGTAGCTACCAATGAGAAATCATCAAAGTCTTCAGAGTTATCTATTCTAGCTTTCTTCTTTCTTTCATGAAGAGTCTCTGTAGACTTTAACCAAGTTCTTATACCTGATATACTTCTCTTCAATTTGTTTAGAAAAGGTCTAGAGTACGCTAACTCTGTAGGCATCTTGATAAAACCATAATTGAATAAGATTGGTACTTCTTCGAATATCATCTTACCCTTTGCGGTTTTCTTTAAAACGTTTATTGTAGGGATAATGGCACGTACTTTTTTATATCCCTTTTCTTTAAGTTCTTTATTAATGTTCTGATAATACTTTCGTTCTATGTAGAAGATACAATAAGAATAAGGGATACGTTTCATATTACTTCTTTTTAATGATTAACTTAGCTTGCTTATGTACTTGCTTATAATTAACATTCTCTAGAATATCACTTGCAAGAAATACATATAAATTCACTGAAGTACTAATTGACATACTGGGTTTTTTAGATTGTACCCATATAAAATCTCCAAGAGTACCGGGTCCTCCCTCTACTACGAAGAAAAATTCATTTGCAGGCATAGAATTATACCTCATACATAGAATAGGTACTTTATTTGCCCTTTTAGCATCCTTGCTTGCTTGTTCCCAAAATCTTAGGATATCACAAGTTTTATTACCAAGCAGTACATGTTCGAATTTGATATCTTTGTAGTTTTTACATTCGATGGATATCTTACATCGATGAGCATGTTTTTCATCAGTACAGGTTAAATCAGAAGTGGCATCCTTATTAGAATGCCAAGCTCCTGAACCTGCCCGATTCCTTTCAAATTTGAACCCGGTCCACTGAGTAAACCAGGCTCCTATTTTTCTTTCAAATCTGTTTCCTTTATTTTTTGAGTTCATAGGTTAATGTCTTGTAGTTATAACATTATAGTAAATTATAACTACTTAGGCCATTGACTTTTTCGACTTGCAGGATTTTCGTATTTGATAGAGGAAGAGAATCCAAATGGGTAATTAAGAATAGGGTTTTATCTGCAAAGGTATGTCTGATTAAAGAAGTTACTACTTCCACATTATCCGAGCTTAATGATTCAAATACCTCATCTAAGAAGGCAAGGTTTATACCTTTAGACATTGTAAGAGATTCGTTCATTGCAAATGCCATTGCCACATTTACCAATTGTTTTTCTCCACCGCTAAGTTCATCATAATCAATAATTTGCCCATCTCTTTCTATTAAAGTAAAAAATTCTTTTCTAGCGGTGCCAAGGTCTATATTAAATTCAATCCTAAATCCCAATACTTGAGAATATTTATCAAGGGTTCTATTTAACATATCCAAAGATGAATCGAATAAGTAAGCCTTGATTCCGTTGTTACCAAGAGGATCATTGATTAACCAATTGTAGTTCTCTAACTCCAACTCCTTGTTATGGTAATCTTCATCTACCTTACGAAGAGTTTTTCTAATCTCCTTAAGTTTCTCTTTATATTTAGGAGACATAACCTTAAGTTTCTCTTGTTTGAGCTTTTCCAACTCTTCATCAATATCAGCAATATCAGAAGCAATATCATCACATTCTTTTTGAAGTCTCTTATACTTCTCATTCGTAGTTCTCAACTCATCCAACCTACCCAAAGCATCTTCATACTCTTCCTGGAGTTTATCCGAATTTATGATTGCTTTATAGATAATATCTACGCTCTCTTTAGCACGTTTGTAGTGGCCTTTATCTAACTGTATCTTAAGTTTCTTTACAAAATCTGGTAATGATACTCCTGAAATATTACGATTGTGTTTCATTTTAGATTTAAGACCATCTACATAATCTGTATGTTTCTTAATCTTAACTTTAAGACTCTGCTCTACCTCGTCCTTAAGTTGTTGCTGCTTTTTAATAAGTTGCTTAGTTAGGTCCTCCCTATCTTTCTTTAATTCTCTACGTTCTGATTTGATTTTCTCTTTAAAACCCTTTTCCCTATCTCGTAAATCAAAGTAAGCTTCTTTATTTGCTTCTAACTCTTTCTTTAATATAGCAGATTGACGTTCTACCTCATTGGCCTGAGCTAATAGGTTATTTTTATCTTGCATAGCTATACCTTTGGCAATATTAAGAAATTCCAAATCAAATACTTCTTCGAATATCTTCTTCTTATCTGAATTAGATTCTTGTATCAACCTTTTAATACCCTGACCAAACATAATTGAGTTCATGAATAGAGAGTAGGATAAACCAAGCTCTGCATTAATGGCATCTTGGAGTTTATTCTTACCTTTTACATTCACTACCTCATTATCTTTCATAAAGATAAGTCTATCTTTACCCTTAGCTCCATCCTCAAGAACTATGTTACATTTCTGACATCGGATAATTTTATAAATATGTTCTCCTTTTTGAAAGAATACCTCTACCATTACTCCCTGGTAATCTTTTGGTCTTACCTTTTCCCAGGTAGTTACTTCTGATACTCCCTTTAGATTTTTACCATATATTGCCCATACCAATGCCGATAAGATAGTTGATTTACCTTTACCATTAGATGCCTTGATAAGTATGGTACAATTTGGATTTAAAGGTATGTGTAGGTTCTCTATTGAACAGAATCCTACTACGTTCATTGTTGTAAATGTTAACATGATTCAGCTTTTTTAAGTATGTCAATCAGTAGTTCTTTCTTATCTTGCTCGGTTATACCCTTTTCCTTAAGATACTTCCTTGCTAGAGCTTTCTTAGAAAGTTGCTTAGTAATTTTATGGTTAGTATTTACTAAGTTACTAGTTTTCTTAGGTAAAACAGTATAATAATTGCCATCATCTTTAATATCCTCTTCAGATTCTACATCTACGAATTTAGGGAATTGCTTAAGGTGTACAAATTGCATAGATAAATCAGAATAAATCTTCCAATAACCCAATTTACAATCCCTATCTGTTCTTCTTTGATGATTAGGTGCTCCTATCATATAAACCTTCTTTGATAATCTTTGGGGTTTATGTATATGACCACATAATACCAAGTCAAATCGATTCAAGATATTTACATTGAGATTTTCTACAGAATCAACTTCCCTACCATCGGTATCCTTTGCTCCGGGATAGTCAGTATGAAGAAGAAGTATGTTCCTTACATTCTTATCTAATTTTAGTTTCTTAAGATATTCACTTAAACCTACATTATTATCAATGTATGGAACCCCATAAATGTGGTAATCTCCATAAGAACACCATTTGATTCTAGTTAGATTAACACAGCTCATAAAATTCTTATGAAATACAAAAGGCCATCCCTTAGTTATCCTATCAATACGATTTACAGATTTCAAATCGTGATTCCCGTCTATATAAATCATTTTGAATTTTGGATAGTTACTCTCTAACCTATCAAACTGTTCAGCAACGAATATTGCTAAATCTTGGTCAATTGATTCTGGCTTATGAAATAAATCCCCACAAAACAAAGCAGGACATTTGTACTTTTCACATTGACCTGCAATAACGTCAAGGACCTTGATACTATTCAAGGTCCTATTGTTGTTCTCATTGAATTTTGCCCATAGATTTATGTGCAAATCCGAGAATGCTATAAATACTACTTCCTTACTCATGAAGAAAATCAATAATAAGTTTCTTACGAATATCCAAATTAGCTTCTCTTATACGGAGAACTTTAGTTTCACCATACAGGGATTTGATTACTCCTTCTGTTGCACCATATTCCAAAAGTTGATTCTTAAATATATTCTTATAGATAGAAGATATTTCCTTAGTTGGTAAGAATCCCCACAAGTTCAATACGTTATCCATTATAGAAGATATTAAGAACTGGAAGTAATTATTCTCTATTCGTTTGCCATTATCTTCCATAACCCATTCCTTTACCATTGCAGTAGTAAAGTCTAATAGAATGAGGTGAGTACATTGCTGATTGAGTAACATCTTGCAAGTTTCGAAGAAGTGTTCCATTTCACATTTAGGAATATTCTTGGCTTGTTTATAATAGAAATAAGCAGCTAAATCAAGATAGCTCCTATCTGTAACGAATCTATCTCTGTCTCTAAACATTTTATTTCTCAGATTCATTACCTGAAAATCTTCGAGTAACAAATCCTTTGAATCCCTTTCTAACATCTCTTTATGAGACATATCCTTTGTTTTAGGGATTAAATCTGATACACTACCAGATATAAAATCTAGTACCGGAGGATATTCTGATACATCAAACTTAATCATCCCGGGAACTTCCTTTGCTAAAGTGGTTTTCCCAACTCCACTTGCACCTGCAAACATGATTTTCATTCGGATAACTCTTTAAAAGGTTTAATAAATTCTTTAGTTAGGAACGAAGCAAGAGAATACTCTATGCACAGTTTCCTAAATTTATCACAGTTGAAAGTCTTCTTTCTCTTGAGAGGTATCTTATCTAAAGGGACATTACCTACAAACCAGAATAAATCAATCAACTTACGATTCCTTTCCCAAGCTTCTTGGTACTCTTTATTAGGTTTAGCTTCCAAGTATTTGTAGATTGATTTATACTCATCTAATATCTTTCTTGCAGTTACTGGACCTATACCTTTAAAACCAGGGATATCATCGGAAGTATCACCTACCATTGCAAGGTATTCAACGGTCTCATGTGAATGATAACCAAATAACTCTTTACAATTACCCATTCGAATAACTTCATCCTTTCTTGGATTTAATATCCTAACGTTCTTGTTTAGAAGTTGATTAAAATCCTTATCTGATGATACCAAGATTACATTATCCGAACGATAAGTATTAATAATTAGGTATGCTAAGAAATCATCTCCCTCATATTGAGTTTTATTCCTTTTATCAAATATATAAGAAATTCTTAGCATACCTAATATCTTCATTATAATTGCCTTTTGTATTTGCAAGGATTCATAATCAACCGATATATTTTTTCTGTGTCCCTTATAGTTAGGCAATAACTTATCCCTTACTGGTGAATGACCGTTATCAAAGGTTATAACTACTTCGTTGGGTTCAAACCTGGTAAGATACATGTGAAGTGATTTGAAAAATCCAAATATTGCTCCACTTGGTTTACCGTCTGTGGATTTAAGTTTCTCGAACTTGTGAAAAGATTGATGGAGAATGTTCTCTCCATCAATCAATAATACTGTTTTCTTACTCATCGTCTTCCTCCTCGTCATCTGATTCGTTAAATGATTCATATTCTACTCCATCTACTGGATATAAATTAGTAGTCAATGCTACTATCTTCTTTCTAGTTGTACCGATAGTATTTATCTCAGCCTTCTTTAATAGTTTACGACGAAGTTCATCATCCTCTTCCAAAAGCTTTTGGAATTTCTCTTCACCTCTTGCAAGAGTTTTTCCTTTGAACTTATATACTCCACCTGAAGATTTTTCTATGATATCATTTTCTACCAATACATCCTCAAGAGCATAGCATCTATCAAAACCTACTTCATGGAACTTAGGATTGAAGTAAACCGGGCACTTACTGATTGTAGGTCTTGGAGGAGCAACTTTATTTTTAATAAGTCGGATTGTGACCAATTTACCAGCTTTCCGTTCTTTACCTTTCTGTTTAACAGTGATAGACCTGCCTGAGTAAAAGGCAGCTCTGATTGAAGCGTAGAACTTAAGTGCTGCACCTCCTGTAGTAGTTGTGTTATCTTTTCCGAATCCGACATTTAAAGCAGTTCTTAATTGGTTAATGTAAATCTGTGTAACTCCTAATCTATAGAATAATTCACTTCTGATACGGAAGTATTTGTAAAGAGCTTTTGCTCTACCTCCCATTTCAGCCTTACCCTCTACCATTTTAGAATCTATGTTATCTGCACAATCCATAGCAGCAATAGAATCTATCACTAAGAGAATCGGTTCATTATTAGTTAATTGAGAACGTAAGTAAATTGCTAAATCTGCTACTGCGTCAGAAATATACTCGATTCGAGTATCTGTTAATACCGTAACTTTTTCTGGGTCTACTCCATTAGCTTCTGCCCAAGAGTTCATCCAAGACTGTTCGGCATCTACCCATATAACATGCCCACCAAGTTGTTGACAAGTATATGCAAAGTTATATGCAATAAGGGATTTACCAGAGGATTCTTCTCCAGCTACTTCAAGTACTTTACCAAATGGTATACCACCACCAAATGTATAGTTGAGAGCAAAGAAAGTAGAGGGTAACCATAAGTTTGATTCTACTGTATCTGAAGCCAATCTCATGATACTACCATATTTCTTTAATATCTCATTTTTTGTTGGTACCTTTAAACCAACCTTAGTTTTCTTTGCCATATTAAATCCCTCTTGATTTTAAAATATTCATTGCCTGATTCAATACGTTTTTCTCTTCATCGGTAAACTTCATGAGACTACCCTTGTCGAATACAAGTTCTACTAGGTGATATCCCATGAAGGGTACTTCAGACCTCTCTCCATTGGGTAATTCTACTTTGGCATACATCCATGATAATATCATTTCTGCCATAAGAGGGTCTACCAATTCCAATACTAAAACAGGATGTTCCCAAAATTGATTATTTCTGTATATTCCAGATTCTTTATATTTCTGTTTAACCCTTTCAGAAAAATCCCTCACCTTTGCATAATCAAAGTCTGGCCCAATATCATTAATTTCACAAAATCTTCTTATAATCTTTGACTTATCTTCATCTGATAAGTTTGCCCAATATTCTTTTGATACCATAATGTAATGTATTTAGATTAAAGAAGGTGATAACTGAACGAATCTAATTACCACCTTCGAATGAAACCATATGTTTAACTAACCTTTAAATATCTGATTTGTAACGTTTCTTCTTTTTCTTTTTGGGTTCATCATCTTCCATATAATGGTCTCTGTGAATCCCTTTCTTTTTTGCCTTTTTCTTTGGTTTGTCATCCTCGTCATCGTCTCCTCCATGGTCTTCATTCAAGAACTTAGCAAGAAGTTCTTCCAGTTCATCATATGATTTGATTTGAGAACGAACTATACCTTCCAGGTCTACATTACCTTGGTACTTCTTGTCCAATTTGGTTGGTTTACAAGCCCGAGCAGAATATGTAGTATCAAGCTT
>ULSC01029498.1_pt1 | contig 13106 bp, 9 predicted proteins | sample 1955981 | NCBI WGS metagenome assembly ULSC01 (sample SAMEA4835698, study PRJEB28245) | human gut metagenome | biome: gut microbiome; material: fecal sample | place: Denmark | collected 2008
TAAATAGATATCGTCTCGTTTAAACGGGACACTAGTGATTTATATTGGGAGTTTTGACACACCCTCTTTTTCTTTTTATCTGCGTTTCTTTTTATCTGCCTTGGCGTCGAATCTATACGTGAAGGTAAGATTGGCATAGTGGTGGATATAGTTTTCGGCTGATTCGTAACGCTGGAATGCCGTATATTCGCTATCATAATAGATGTCTTTGTTGAAGATATCATCAATATACAGCGACAGGCGGCATTTGTTCTTGCAGAAACTGTAATCAACACTCAACGATGAAATGATCTTGTGGCCGTTCATTTCCGACGTGGCATAATCAGAACGGAAATGATCGGCTACCTCCGCTACCACTTGGAAAGGTTCGAGCTTCAGCATAGCTGTCACACCTAATCTATTATATAAAGGATGCATGTTGTATGATGCGTCATCATAGCGGTAGCGGTTCCATTGCAGACGGTCGTACAAAGACAGCTGCAGCGTGTTTGTCTCATACGACAAATCAAAGTCTTCGTCTATGCCAACCGTTTTCTGATGATTCAAGGCAGGAACAGTATTAGGGTCGTTGTTGTCCACCATCGTCAGGAAACCGTACGACTGTGATGCCTGCACCGACAGTTTGTTCATCAACCGGAAATACACGCCAATACCTTGGTCGTAGTTGACTCCGAATTTCCAGGAGTCGCCTCCTTTCACGTTCATTGGCTTCGACTCATAGACGCCTGTTGCGGAATTATAACGATAGAGCGTGGCAATCGGATTGATTTCCTTTGTGTATGACGCAGTCAGTCCGAGCACGATCTGCTTGCGCAGCCACATGCGATGGTAGCTATATTTGGTCGTATGACTGTGCGATTTGCCAAGGAAGGGATTGCCCACAGAAATAGACAGCGGATTGATGGTGTTGCGATAAGCGAGCGTGCTCACCAGGTCGGGCACCGTAGTATGATAGGCAAAAGAGAAATCCATATTGCGCACACGGCTCATCTTCCATTTCAGAAATAGCGACGGTTCGTAGCCATAGCTTGTGCGCACGGCAGTGGTGTCGAGTTGTCCATAATGGTAGTCTGCCTTCTCACGATATACGTTCCAGTTGAACTTAGGCATAATCATGAGAGACTTCGCGGGGGTGATGGTTGACTTCAGAGAGAAGCTATTGGTCCATTGGAGCATCAGGTTGCCCATGGTGTTGGCAAGGTCTGGCGTCGTCGGCATACCTCCCACCACGTTCTCTTCGCTATGGTCGGTATATATGTCGCGAATGGCTCTGGTACGCGAATAGGTCACATTGTCGGATAGGTCCAGATAGACCTTGCTGCTCAGCCAGTATTCCAGTTCGGCGCCGAGCTGCGTGCTGAGGCCATGATTGTTGCGTTCGTAATACTGCCATAGCGTTTCGTTTCTGTTGTCCCTCAAATATTCCAGGCTGCGGTTGTTGTGGGTATCTTCATCGGATCCGCTTATTTTGGTGTAGCCTTGCAAGGTGAACGAACCTTTCTTGCCAAAGAAGTGTTCCCATGAGTAGTCCATATTCAGACTGCGCGTCTGACTGTCACTTGTATGATAATAGCGGTTGCGGGTGATCAATCGGTCATAGAGAGCATCGCCAGGTTTTGCGGCAAAGGCTGCGCCGATAGTGTGGTATTCAAACTTCTCCGGATCGTAGCCATACGATGCTCCTTGGTCTTCGCTGATGCTATGGCCTTTCTCGTAAGCCGCCTTCACATCTACGCTTATGCTATTCACCGAATCGGTGTAAGCAAAGAGTTTCGTCTGCAACTGCGGAGTGAGCTTATGGGCATAGCGGTAGTTGTCTGCTACGCTAAACGTGCGTTCCTTACCAGGGAAGAAAGTCTCGGTTGACTGAGTGCTTGTGCTCCAACCATCGCTGTGGCCCAGATTGGCACTGATGTCGAAGCTATTGTCGCTGTAGGATCCTGCACCCTCTGTCTTCCAGTTGTGTTGGTAGTTGTACGATCCATACTTTGCCCCATCGTGCGGTCTATATAGCGGTTGGTGTTGTTTGCCTGACCATATATCATCTGTGGGTCGTGGTCGCTCAGCCGACTGGCCCTGAGGCTGAACATATACCGCTTGTCTGTCTGGTATTGTGCTTCTGCCTCTCCATACCACTTGTCGAGAAATCCTGGCTTTACCTGTATGTCAAGCACGTGGTCTTCCTCACCATCGTCATTGCCAGTATGGCGTGCCAGCTCCGACTTGCGGTCGTAGAGCTTCAGTTTGCTTGCCACTTCTGCCGGCAACTCGCTGATGATCTGACTGCCGCCGAAGACATCCCGACCGTTCATCATCAGGCGTATGGGTTTGTCGTTCCAGTAGAGTTTGCCGTCGCGGTTCTCCACTCCCGGTAGTTTCTTGATCAGTTCGGCAAGGCGGGCTCCTTCCTTCAGTTTGAACGCTTCGGGGTTGAACACTATCGTGTCGCCCACCATAGTGATGCGGGGCATCTTGGCTGTCACCTTTACCTCCTGCAGCATGAGTGCCGTGGGCTGCAACTTGATGATGCCAAGGTCGGTCGTATCTTTCACCTCCCTGCCATAGGAATAGTCCACCTTGCGGAGATTCTTGTAGCCTATCATGCTAAACTTGAACATGATGCGCCCTTCCATACTACCATTCAGATAGAAGCATCCCGTACTGTCGGTCTCTGTCGTACTCTGAATAGACCATCCAGGTTGGGGGTTGATCTCGCTCTCTACACTTGCTCCGACAATAACCTCGCCAGTCTCAGCATTGACAACCTTCCCCTTGAAAGTATCGGCATGGCATACAGTTGTCTGCAGGATGCTTAACGCCAAGACAATAAAGGCTTTCATGAATGAATTTTCCATAAATCTATATATTAATGTGACAATTAACAACCATAATTCCGCAACACTATGGGTTTTATATACACAATGTGCATATTCTGGCTTCATTAGCCATAGGGCAGGTGCGAATCAGAAATAGACCTCCTGGATGTCGTTGACGTCGGTGTCCTCGGACGTGGAACAGAAGTCGAAGTCCTTGGGGATGGCAAACTGCGGTTTGTCGCTGTAGCCCAACTGGTGGTCGGCATAGACCTTCTTCATGAAGTAGGCCCAGATAGGCAGGGCGGCGGCGGTTCCCTGTCCGAGGGAAGTGGAATCGAAGTGGATGTCGCGGTCCTCACCGCCCACCCAGGCGCCACTGACCAGTTCGGGGGTGAAGGCGATAAACCAACCGTCGGAGTTGCTGTTGGTCGTACCCGTCTTGCCACAGATGTCGCCCTTCATCCCGTAGGCACCCTTCAGTCGGCTACCCGTACCGCCATCGATGACGGCACGCATCATGTCGATCATGCGATAGGAGTTGTCCTCGCTGATCACCTCCGTCATCAGGGGCTGGAACTTGGCAATGACATTGCCGTGGCTGTCCTCAATCTTCGTGACAAACAACGGGGCGCAGCGCACGCCGCCATTGGCGAAGGCCGTATAGGCCGAGATCATCTCGCCGACAGAGACCTCGCAGGGACCGAGACTGAGCACGGGGGTGGCGTTGCGGTCGATGTCGGGATTGTTGAGGCCGAAGTCGTGGAGGATGCCCACAAACTGCTGCGGGCCAAGGGTCGTGATGAGGCTGGCCGAGATCCAGTTGTTAGAGTGCTGCAGCGCCCACTTCAGCGGCACTTGCTGGCCGTAGCGCGCATGGCTGCCGTTGCGCGGGGTCCATCCGCCGTAGGAGTGCTGGACGTTGCGGAGGGTGGTGCAAGGAGTCATACCGTTCTGCATGGCCAGGGCGTAGAGGAAGGGCTTGATGGTGGATCCCACCTGGCGACGGCCTCCCATCACCATGTCATACTTGAAGTGGTCGTAGTCGATACCGCCGACATAAGCCTTGACGGCGCCCGTATGGGGATCCATGCTCATGAAGGCAGAACGCAGAAAACTCTTATAATAGATAATGGAGTCGATCGGCGTCATCGTGCGCTCCTCGGGACCATGATAGGTGAAGACCGTCATATCTACTGGGGTGCGGAAGGCACGGATGATATCCTCGGGCGAGGCTCCTGCCTCCTTCATACGGAGGAAGCGCGTGCTCTGACGGATGCTGCGGTTGATGCTATTCTTGATCTGCTGGCGCGAGATGCCGGAGGAGAAAGGCGCATTGGGCTTGTAGTGGTTCTCCTGGTTGAAGGCCGTCTGGAGACTACGCCCCACATGCTCGCGCACGGCCTGCTCGGCATACTGCTGCATGCGCGTGTCGATGGTCGTGAAGATACGGAGGCCGTCGGTATTGACGTTGTAGTTGTCGCCATTGCGCTTGTGGTTCTTGTTGCACCAGCCATAGAGCGGGTCGGTGGCCCAGGCGATGGAGTCGAGCACGTACTGGCGCTCACGCCAGGCAGGATAGTTTTCGCGCAGAGGCAACTCGGCCATCATATACTGCTTGAGGAAGGCCTGGAAATAGCTGCCCGCACCAGCAATGGGCTTTTCGTGGGAGAAATGGAGCTCCAAGGGCTGCGCACTCGCCTGGCCGTACTGCTCTGAGGTGATGTAGCCACACTTGAGCATCTGCGCCAGGACGACATTGCGACGCTGGCGGCAACGATCCTGGTAGCGCACGGGATTGAACATCGAGGGGTTCTTGCACATACCCACCAGGATGGCCGACTCGTCGAGGTTGAGCTGCCAGGGCTCCTTGTCGAAATAGATATTGGCCGCCCGCTTGATGCCGACGGCGTTGTGGAGGAAGTCGAAGTAGTTGAGGTACATAGCGATGATCTCCTCCTTGGTGAAGTATCGCTCCAGCTTGATGGCGATGATCCACTCAATCGGCTTCTGCAACATGCGCTCCAGCGTGCCGTGGGCCTTCTCAGAATAGAGCTGCTTGGCAAGCTGCTGCGTGATGGTGGAACCGCCACCAGCCTCGTGGTGGCCGAGGATGCCTCGCTTGATGATGGCACGGCCCAGGGCGATATAGTCGATGCCGGAGTGCTCGTAGAAACGCTCGTCCTCGGTGGCGACCAGCGCATGGACGAGGTTGGGGCTGATACTGTTGTAATCGACCGCCACACGGTTGCCGTTGTCCTCATTCCACGTGCCGATGAGCTTGCCATTGGCCGAATAGACCTGGGTGGCAAACTTATCGATCGGATTGGAAAGGGTGTCCATATCGGGCATATAGCCTATCCAGCCATTCCATACGGCAATGAAAAACATGAGGCAGAAAGCCACAACGATTGCCAGTCCTTCCCAAAGGAAGTGAACGATTGCTCTTCTCATGAATCGAGTACCTTTTTATATATAGTGTGCAAAGTTAATAAAAAAATGGGGTTCAACATAGAAGTAAAGGCAAAAAAGTGAGCTCCACCGATTATTACACGTTTTTTTTATCCTCCAACTCATTTTTTCCCGCACTACCCGATGCTAATCAAAAAAGAATTTGTATCTTTGAACCCGAATTATAAAACATAGAAGCGGTAAATGGAAAAACATAACTTTGTGAACATCCAGACCCTGAACCGCGAGGAGCTTTTGCACCTCCTGGAGATGGCGAAGGAGTTTGAGGCACACCCCAACCGTGAGTTGCTAAAGGGGAAAGTGGTGGCAACACTATTTTATGAGCCTTCCACCCGCACCCGATTGAGCTTTGAGACGGCTGCCAACCGACTGGGTGCGCGCGTCATCGGCTTTACCGACGCCAAGGTTTCGAGCGTCAGCAAGGGCGAAACGTTGAAGGACACAATTCTCATGGTGTCCAACTATGCAGACGTGATCGTCATGCGCCACCATATCGAGGGCGCGGCACAATACGCCTCGGAAGTAGCACCCGTCCCCATCGTCAATGCGGGAGACGGAGCCCACCAGCATCCATCGCAATGCCTGCTCGACCTCTACACGATCCAGCAGACGCAGGGCACGCTGGAGAACCTCAACATCTACCTGGTCGGCGACCTCCGCTACGGACGCACCGTCCACTCCCTCCTCATGGCGATGCGCCATTTCAACCCCACTTTCCATTTCATATCGCCCAAGGAGCTCGCCATGCCCGAAGAGTATAAGCTCTACTGCCGGAAGCACGGCATCAAGTATGAGGAGCACGAGGAGTTTGACGAGGACGTAATCGCCGACGCCGACATCCTCTACATGACGCGCGTGCAAAAGGAGCGCTTCTCCGACCTGATGGAGTATGAGCGCGTGAAGAATGTCTATATCCTGCACGAGAACATGCTCGGCAAGGTCAAGGACAACATGCGCATCCTCCACCCGCTACCCCGCGTGAACGAGATTGCCTACGACGTGGACGCCAATCCCCACGCCTACTACATCCAGCAGGCCAAGAACGGACTCTATGCCCGCGAGGCCATCTTCTGCCATTGCCTTGGTATCTCCATCGAGGAGATTCGCAATGACAAAACGATCATTGAATAACCAGCAAGCGATGAACAAGAAAGAAAGACTCGTGGCCGCCATCAAGAACGGCACGGTAATAGACCATATCCCCGTGGAGAAGACCTTCGACGTCGTCAACCTTCTCCAGCTCCAGCACCTCTCCACCCCGGTGACGATCGGCTACAACCTCTCGTCGAAGATGGTGGGCACGAAGGGCATCATCAAGGTGAGCGACAAGTTCTTCACAGACGATGAGATCTCGCGACTCTCGGTAGTGGCGCCCAACGTGGTGCTCAACATCATCAAGGACTACGAGGTGGTGGAGAAGAAAAAGGTGGAGACGCCCGACGAGTTGCGGGGCATCGTCAAGTGCAACAATCCGAAGTGTATCACCAACAACGAACCGATGGACACCATCTTCAACGTGATAGACAAGGAGCACGGAATACTGAAATGTCACTACTGCGACAAAGAACAAAAAATGGATAAGGTGGAACTTTGCTAACCATTGCAAGAGAAATCTAACCTAACCTGCACAATCCATAGACCCCTGCCAACTGCGAGCTCTAACCCCCGCAGAGGGACGCTATGGACTATCCAGGCTGAAACATCAATAGTAATATCTTAATAAAGTAAAAGTACAAGTATGAGAAGAGACCAAGAGATTTTCGACTTGATCGAGCAAGAGCATCAGCGTCAGCTGAAGGGTATGGAGCTGATCGCTTCAGAGAACTTCGTGAGCGATGAGGTGATGAACGCCATGGGTTCATACCTCACCAACAAATATGCCGAGGGTTATCCCGGCAAGCGCTACTACGGCGGTTGCCAGGTGGTGGACAAGGTGGAGAACCTCGCCATCGACCGCGTGAAGCAGCTCTTCGGCGCTGAGTTTGTCAACGTGCAGCCCCACTCTGGCGCACAGGCCAACCAGGCTGTACTGCTCGCCATCCTGAAGCCGGGCGACACCTTCATGGGCTTGGACCTCGATCAGGGCGGCCACCTCTCTCACGGTAGCGCTGTCAACACGTCGGGTATTCTCTACAACCACGTCGGCTATCACCTCTGCCGCGAGACGGGCCGCGTGGACTACGACGAGATGGAGAAGCTGGCCCTGGAGAACAAGCCGAAGCTGATCATCGGTGGTGGTTCTGCCTACAGCCGTGAGTGGGACTACGAGCGCATGCGCAAGATCGCCGACGCAGTAGGTGCCATCCTGCTGGTCGATATGGCTCACCCGGCTGGTCTGATCGCAGCTGGCTTGCTGAAGAACCCGGTGAAGTACGCTCACATCGTCACCACGACGACCCACAAGACGCTCCGTGGTCCGCGCGGTGGTATCATCATGATGGGCAAGGACTTCGAGAACCCGTGGGGTCTGAAGACGAAGAAGGGCGATCTGAAGAAGATGTCCATGCTGCTCAACTCCGCTGTCTTCCCGGGCAACCAGGGTGGTCCGCTGGAGCACGTCATCGCTGCCAAGGCCGTCGGTTTCGGCGAGAACCTGCTGCCTTCTTGGAAGGAGTATGCTACGCAGGTGAAGAAGAACGCCGCCGTGCTGGCTGAGGACCTCATCGGCTACGGCTTCGACATCGTGAGCGGTGGTACTGACAACCACTCCATGCTGCTCGACCTCCGTCCGAAGTATCCGGAGCTGACGGGTAAGGTGGCTGAGGCTGCCCTCGTGGCTGCCGACATCACGGCCAACAAGAACGCCGTGCCCTACGACGAGCGTTCTGCCTTCCAGACCTCAGGTCTCCGTCTTGGCACCGCTGCCATGACGACCCGTGGCGCCAAGGAGGACATGATGCACCTCGTGGCTGAGTTGATCAACGAGGTATTGGCTGATCCCGAGAACGAGCAGGTCATCGCCCGCGTTCGCGAGAAGGTCAATGCTACGATGAAGGACTATCCTCTCTTCGCTTATTAATATCGACTCTATACGACTGGGACTTGGCGCTTCGCACAACGACGCGGGGCCAAGTCCCAGTTTTTCTTTTCCTGACGTCAGCCAATCTGATTCTTGCCGTCTGTCCAATCTGTTGGCACCAGCATCAGACTTGCGCTTTCAGCTCATAGTGCGCCGTCATTTTAATCATATATATATATAGGTCGTCATCATAAACATATATATAGGCCATTCTCATATTCATACATATAGGCCGTCATCATAATCATATATATAGGTAATAAGGGAAAATCCTTTCCTCATCCTCACGCCATGTCACACTCGATCTCACCGCTCCACCCCACCCGCTTTTCCGTCTGCTTTTCCGTCTGCTTTTTCGTCCGCTGGATAATCTTGCTCCTCGTGGCAACCATCGCCATCGATGCTTCTGCCCAATCCCAACGCCGCAAGAAGAAGCGCAGCTGGAAGGAGAAGGTGGAATATGCCGACAGCATCCGACTGGAGATCCGACGGGCCTCGGACGAGGGACGCCTGCTGCAATGGGGCGACAGTATCTTGCGGGCTCGACGCGACAGCGGGAGCATGGACGAGAAGAAATACAACGCCCTGCGCAAGCGACTGGTGAAGTATGACCAACTGCTGCATGCGGGCAACGCCATCCTTGCAGAGCGCTACCAGCGCATCAACTACGACACGGCCTATATCATGCGGCCACCCGGACGCTGGACCATCAAACTGCGGGGCAATCTCTCGGGAGCATGGATTCGCACCACGGGACGCAATGGCGAGGACCAATACCACACCGAGGTGGAGTCGGACTTCCGCGGCACGCTGAGTATGGTGGTGGCATATCGCGGACTGGGAGCTGCCGTGGCGCTCAACCCCATGAAACTGGCGGGAAAGAGCCAGGACTATGAGTTGAACGTCAACTCCTACAGCAACCGCTTCGGCTTCGACATCGTGTTTCTCTCGTCGAAGACCTACCACGGCAAGGCCTCGATGAACGACGAGGTCACGCCGATCGAGAAAGGGGCCATCAGGCAGCAGGCCCTCAACGTCAACCTCTACTATGCGTTCAACAGCAAGCGCTTCTCCTTTCCAGCGGCCTTCAGCCAGAGCTACCTCCAGCGCAGGAGTGCGGGCAGCTTCATGGTGGGCGCCAGTTTCGACGGACAGATCACGGACATCGACGCCAACGAGACCGCCAACCAGCAGCCCATCAACCTCAAACTGATGGAGATTGGCATTGGCGCAGGCTACGGCTACAACCTCGTGGCGGGCAAGCGGTGGCTCTTCCACCTCTCCCTCCTGCCCACCTTCGACTTCTATATCCACTCCCGACTCAAGGAGAACGGAGAGCGCATCAACCTCCACTACCGCTTCCCCAGCCTCATCACGACAGGACGTGGCGCAGCGGTCTATTCCTGGCGTAACCAGTTTGCCGTTGCCTCCTTGATCTACAACTATTCCGTGGTGGGCGACCGAGATCAGCTGCAGGTGCGCAGAAGCAAATGGCGCGTGCGCTTCACCTACGGTTTCCGCTTCTGACGAGCAAGAAGGCCCAAGCGCAAGGCCGAACCATCATCGGATTCAGCCGAATGAGGCGACAGGGTTATACGTATTGTTCGATACAGTTCCACGTTCCGACGTTGATATGGCAGTTGCGTATCTCCCCCAGGGCCGGGAGGCAAAGCACACACTACCATTCCTGCAATAGTGGTGTGGTTGTAAATCGTGGCAAACGTAGTATTGTTTGTCGTTGATTATAGTCTTCCCTGGTGACAAATTGTCATCAATTTATGCCGTATTGTCATATTTACAAATCGGGTATAGGTTTTGCCTATCATTCGGCAGAAAACAATAATAAAAAAACGTGAAGAACCTCCCGAGGCGCCACTGCCGAAGGAGAGGAAACACAGAAAGGAGAAACAAATATGACATTTGACAAATTCACCATCAAAGCCCAAGAGGCTATCCAAAGCGCGCTGGACACGGCGAAGCGCAATGGGCAGCAGACCATCGAGCCGGTTCACATCCTTGCCGGCGTGATGGATAAGGGCAAAGACGTGACGGACTACGTGCTCCAAAAGTTGGGAGTGAACGCCCAGACCGTCGAGCTGAGTCTGCAAAACGAGATCAAGCATCTGCCGAAGGTCTCGGGCGGCGAACCCTATTTCTCTCCCGACAGCAACAAGGTGCTGGAGAAGACCCTCGATATTTCCCAGAAACTCGGCGACGACTACGTGAGCATCGAACCGCTGTTGCTGGCCCTGCTGCAAGTGGGCAGCACTGCCTCACGTATCCTGAAGGACGCTGGCTGCACGGAGAAGGAAATGCTCCAGGCCATCCAGTCGCTGCGCCAAGGACAGAAGGTGGAGAGCCAAAGCGGAGACGAAAACTTCCAGGCCCTCTCCAAGTATGCCACCAACCTCGTGGAGCGGGCGCGGGCAGGAAAACTCGACCCAGTGATCGGCCGTGACGAGGAGATACGCCGCGTCTTGCAGATTCTCTCCCGCCGTACGAAGAACAACCCGATTCTCATTGGCGAGCCGGGTACGGGCAAGACGGCTATCGTCGAAGGACTGGCCGAGCGTATCGTGCGTGGCGACGTGCCCGAGAACCTGAAGGACAAGCAACTCTACTCCCTCGATATGGGCGCACTCGTGGCGGGTGCCAAATACAAGGGCGAGTTTGAGGAGCGCCTGAAATCGGTGATCAAGGAGGTGACGAAGGCCGAAGGCAACATCATCCTCTTCATCGACGAGATCCACACGCTCGTGGGAGCCGGTGGTGGCGAGGGCGCCATGGACGCCGCCAACATCCTCAAGCCGGCCCTGGCACGTGGCGAACTGCGTGCCATCGGTGCAACGACGCTCAACGAGTATCAGAAGTACTTTGAGAAGGACAAGGCCCTGGAGCGCCGCTTCCAGACCGTCATGGTCGAGGAGCCGGACGAGACCGACGCCATCTCCATCCTACGTGGACTGAAGGAGCGCTACGAGAACCACCACAAGGTGCGTATCCAGGACGACGCCTGCATCGCTGCCGTGCAACTCTCTGAACGCTACATCACAGACCGTTTCCTCCCCGACAAGGCCATCGACCTCATGGATGAGGCTGCTGCCAAACTCCGTATGGAGCGCGACTCCGTGCCGGAGGAACTGGACGAACTGGAGAGACAGTTGAAGCAGAAGGAGATCGAGCGCGAGTCGGTGAAGCGCGAGGTGCAGCCGGGAGCGACCGAGAAGGACCCCGACCTGCAAAAACTCAACAACATCGAGCGCGAGATAGCCGAACTGCAGGACAAGGTGAAGGGATTTCGAGCCAAATGGGAGGCCCAGAAGGCCCTGGTCAACAAGATTCAGCAGGACAAGCAGCAGATAGAGCAACTGAAGTTTGACGCCGAGCGCGCCGAGCGCGAGGGCAACTACCAGCTCGTGGCGGAGATACGCTATGGCAAACTGCAGCAGATAGACGCCGACATCAAGGCCATACAGAAGCAGCTCGACCAGACGCAGGGTGGCGAGAAACTCATCCGCGAGGAGGTGACTGCCGACGACATCGCCGAGGTGGTGAGCCGCTGGACGGGAATCCCCGTGACGCGGATGATGCAGAGCGAGCGTGACAAGCTCCTCCACCTGGAGGAAGAGCTCCACAAGCGGGTGATTGGCCAGAACGAGGCCATCACGGCCGTGGCCGACGCCGTGCGCCGCAGCCGCGCCGGACTGCAAGATCCAAAGAAGCCGATAGCCTCCTTCATCTTCCTCGGCACGACGGGTACGGGTAAGACCGAGCTGGCGAAGGCGCTGGCCGAATACCTCTTTGACGACGAGACGATGATGACGCGTATCGATATGAGCGAATACCAAGAGAAGTTTAGTGTCTCCCGCCTCATCGGCGCGCCTCCGGGGTACGTCGGTTACGACGAGGGTGGCCAGTTGACCGAGGCCGTCAGGCGCAAGCCCTACTCCGTGGTTCTCTTCGATGAGATAGAGAAGGCCCACCCCGACGTCTTCAATATCCTGCTCCAGGTGCTCGACGACGGACGACTGACGGACAACAAGGGCCGCACGGTCAACTTCAAGAACACCATCATCATCATGACCTCCAACCTCGGATCGCAGTACATCCAGCAGCAGTTTGAGCACATCAGTGCCGCCAACCGCGCCATGGTGGTCGAGGAGACGAAGACGAAGGTGATGGAGATGCTCAAGAAGACCATCCGTCCGGAGTTTCTCAACCGTATCGACGAGACGATCATGTTCCAGCCGCTCACGAAGGAAGAGATCGCGGGTGTTGTCACCCTCCAGCTCGACCGCGTCAAGGCTATGCTGAAGCCGCAAGGTTTCGACCTGGAATGGACGCCGGAGGCCGTCAGCTACCTCTGCGACAAGGGCTACGACCCGGAGTTTGGCGCACGCCCCGTGAAGCGGGCCATCCAGCGCTACGTCCTCAACGACCTCTCCAAGGCGCTGCTGGCAGGCACGGTGATCCGCGACAAGGCCATCACTATCGACCAGAGCAACGGTTCGCTGATCTTCCGCAACGAATAAGAGAAAAACGGATAAGACTAACAGACGGGGGTGGCCGAAAGGCCGCCTTCCGCTTCCACTTCAAGCAAGACAACTTCATAAGTTGACAATAAGCCTGTTAATAGAAAGCCCGGTGGCACTACATGGTGTCACCGGGCTATTCTTGTTGTTGGCTATTGGGTCAAGTCCCGCCTGCTGGCCGAAGCCATGCAAGACGGGCCTGCGGTCATAACGGGCTTGCGTGCAAGACAGGCTTGCGGTCAAGTCCGCCTACTTGCTCACGCCGCGCAC
>ULSC01035929.1_pt1 | contig 12981 bp, 10 predicted proteins | sample 1955981 | NCBI WGS metagenome assembly ULSC01 (sample SAMEA4835698, study PRJEB28245) | human gut metagenome | biome: gut microbiome; material: fecal sample | place: Denmark | collected 2008
CTGTCCCGTAGCATTGCGGGGTGTTGCCGTAAGGGAATATAGGAGGAGTGTCCGCAGGACGAGGGGGTTGAATATACGAAAAGGAAATACAAAGACTTTTTCATAAAATAATATTAAAATATTTATCTTTGTCTCCAACACACATAAGAAATACAATGGATAACATTTTTTATAGCATACGCAACGGCAAGAATCCCAAATACAGCTATTATTTGAAATCCTATTTTCTCAGGCTACTACCTTTGAAAGCGATTTGTCGAAAAAGGCTGAATAAGATTCTCGCACAAGTCGATACCCGATCCGATAAAAATTACATAAACGACCGGGTGAACTATTACAATCGGCTCATTGAACCGGTAAAACTACCCGAAGGCTCTCCCCACCTGAACGAACTCAAATTGCAAAAGAAAGGGAAAGTCTATTACTTCGATTCATTCGAATACCTCCGGTACTTCCCCGAAAACCTGCAATGGAACTACTGTTTCGGCGATATCAATTTCATGCCCGATACCCCTTCCATTGTTAAGAGCAGGCCCATTCACAATCAATCGGCAAATGCCATACTATTGAATTTGAACAAAGTGAGACATTTCATCTTCGTCAAGGACAAAATACCGTTCGAAAAGAAAATGGACAAAGTCATTTTCCGAGGAAAAGTCAACGAAGGGAAAACCAAACGCATTGCCTTTTTTAATAAATACTTCGGCAATCCCCTCTACGACTTGGGCGACACCAGTCGCAACGGCAATCCCGCTTGGCGTACCGGTAAGAAAACCATCGCCGAACATCTGCGGTACAAATTTATCCTCGCCCTCGAAGGGAACGATGTCGCCAGCAACCTCAAATGGGTCATGTCCTCCAACTCCGTAGCCGTCATGCCCCGACCCGAATTCGAAACTTGGTTCATGGAGGGACGACTTATTCCCAACTACCACTATATCGAAATCAAACCCGATTTCTCGGACCTCGAAGAGCGTATCGCCTACTATACCGCCCACCCCGACGAAGCCATCGAAATATCCCGCCACGCCAACGAATACGTCAGCCAATTCTTCGACAAGAAACGAGAAAAACTCATTTCGCTTCTCGTCCTGCAAAAATACTTCCGCAAGACCGGACAGTTGGAACAATGAAAGCCATGATTCACAAATGATAATCGGCACTTTTTGTATCTTTACATTCGATAGTTTATAAACGACAATTACCCAAAAAATGGAAATAGAAAAATTACAATCCTTATCAGACGAAATTTTAGACGAACTGTTGATCGTATGGGAAAAGTCGGTACGCAGTTCCCATCATTTTTTAAAAGAAGAAGATATAGAATACTTCAAACCTTTAATAAGAAACCAATATTTCCCGGCTGTCAAACTGTTTGTAATACGCAATGAGAACGGGCGGATTGCCGCATTTATGGGATTAAGCGACGACATGCTGGAAATGTTGTTCGTACTGCCCGAAGAACAAGGACACGGTTACGGCAAAGCATTCGTGGATTATGCCATCGACAAATGCAATATCTACAAAGTAGATGTAAACGAAGATAACGAACAGGCTTACAAATTTTATTTGCACATGGGTTACGAGGTTATAGGACGAGATGAATTGGATCCTTCTGGCAAACCGTTCCCTATCCTGCATTTACAACAACCGTCAAGTCATTGAAAATAAATCCGCCACAGGGCTAAAATTCATGATTCTGTGGCTTTGAGGAATCAAAGCATACCACAAGCTTTTAAAAACCTCACGCTTAAATCTACGCTCAATAATTGTTATTCGTAGAAACGAATCTTTTCAAGCCGAACTAAAAAAGCCCCGATACTTCGTTCGGTATCGGGGCCACAATTTTTATCAAGATTTCAAGTTATTTCACTTCCGAACCGGGAGCGATTTCATCGGTCGCCGGGGAGATGACAATCAAACGCCCGTCGGCATCCTCGGCCGAAAGAATCATACCCTGCGACTCGATACCCTTCAATTTGCGAGGTTCGAGATTAGCCACGAAGCATACATTCTTACCCACCAAATCTTCGGGAGCATAATGCTTGGCGATACCCGATACGATCGTACGTCCGCCCAAACCATCGTCGATACGGAATTGCAGCAACTTGTCGGCTTTGGGCACTTTCTGACATTCCAGCACTTTACCCACCCGAATATCCAATTTCATGAAATCGTCGAAAGCGATATTCTCCCGTATCGGCGCGGCCTTGTGATTCTTCAATTCATTGGCCTTCTTCGTCTCCAACAACTTGTTCACCTGTGCCTCGATCACGCTGTCTTCTATCTTCTCGAACAGCAACTCGGCTTTACCCAATTCGGCTCCGGCAGGCAAAATATCGGTACGTCCCAGCATATTCCAGTCGCAATGTCCCAAATGCAACATTCCCCGCAGCTTCTCAGCAGAGAAAGGTAGGAATGGTTCGAAAGCGATAGCCAGATTGGCCGTAATCTGCAACGAAAGGTTCAATATCGTCGCCACCCTGTCCATATCGGTTTTCGCCAGCTTCCACGGTTCGGTATCGGCAAGATACTTGTTCCCGATACGAGCCAGATTCATCGCCTCCTTCAAGGCATCGCGAAAACGGTAATGGTCGAGGTAATTCTCCACCTCGGCTTTCACATCGGCAAACTCCTTCAATGTTTCCCGGTCATAGTCGGTCAATTCACCCGCAGCCGGTACTTTCCCGTCGAAATATTTATGAGTCAGCACCAAAGCTCGATTCACGAAATTGCCGAGAATAGCCACCAATTCATTATTGTTACGCGCTTGGAAATCTTTCCAAGTGAAATCGTTGTCCTTCGTCTCGGGAGCGTTAGCCGTGAGCACATAACGCAGCACGTCCTGTTTGCCGGGGAACTCTTCGAGATACTCGTGTAACCACACCGCCCAGTTTCTCGAAGTGGAAATCTTGTCACCCTCCAAATTCAAGAACTCGTTGGCCGGCACATTATCCGGCAAAATATAACTCCCCTCGGCTTTCAGCATCGCAGGGAAAACAATGCAGTGGAATACGATGTTGTCCTTGCCGATAAAGTGGACCATCTTCGTATCCTTGTCTTTCCAATACAGTTCCCATTTGTCGGGAAGCAACTCTTTGGTATTCGAGATATACCCGATAGGAGCATCGAACCACACATACAACACCTTACCTTCGGCGCCTTCCACCGGTACGGGAACCCCCCAATCGAGGTCACGGCTCACCGCGCGAGGTTGTAACCCCATGTCGAGCCACGATTTGCATTGTCCGTACACATTCGGTTTCCATTCCTTATGCTCTTCCAAAATCCATTGGCGCAAGAACGGTTCCCACTTGTCGAGAGGCAGATACCAGTGCTTTGTCTCCCGCAAAACAGGCTGATTTCCCGTAATGGCCGATTTGGGATTAATCAAATCGGTCGCATTCAACGATGTGCCGCAAGCCTCGCATTGGTCGCCATAGGCATGTTCGTTGCCACAGTGCGGACAAGTCCCGGTAATATACCGGTCTGCGAGGAACTGGTTAGCCTCCTCGTCGTAATATTGCATCGAGGTCTTCTCGATAAATTCGCCTTTATCGTACAACTTCCGAAAGAAATCGGAAGCCATTTCGCTATGAATCTTGGAAGTCGTACGAGAGTAAATATCGAAAGAGATTCCGAACTCCTCGAACGATTTTTTAATAATATTGTGATAACGGTCCACGATATCCTGCGGGGTCACTCCTTCGGCCTTCGCCTTAATCGTGATAGGCACGCCATGCTCGTCGCTACCGCCGATCATGATCACATCTTCGCCTTTCAACCGCAGATACCGGGTATAAATATCTGCCGGGACATATACTCCCGCCAAGTGACCTATATGCACAGGGCCGTTGGCATAAGGCAAAGCGGTGGTAACCAATGTACGTTTGAAATTCTTCTCCATATATCGTATTATTTTCTATCGAATCACTTGGATTAAAGAGGCTCTGCACCAATCGAGACCGGTCTGCCGTAACCTCTGGAATACAACTCATTTTTTTGCAGAGTGCAAAGATAGTGCAAGCCGAGAGTAGAAACAAATTTACTTGATTATACCGAGGTGCAATCTATATTCGCATACTGCAAAGATACAAATTTCCCACCGAACGAAATGCCCCGAATTATACTTTTTACGGCATAGACTCATGAAACTTGCCCATAAGACAACTTCTCGGGATAGTTTAAAGACCCATTCATTCAACCCCTCCGTCACTACGTGCCACCTCCCCTATGGCTGCGCCACACCCCGCAATGCTACGGAGCACGGCAAAGGAGAAGTTTAAATATGTTCGAAATGCATTTTAGCCCTCTCCCCCTGTGTTGCCGTAAGGGAATATAGGGGGGAGTGTCCGCAGGACGAGGGGGTTAACCCTTACAGTCAAAAATTTTATGCTATCTTTTTCACACCCTCTCCTCAGGAACTACCGTTTCTTCGGTCTCTTCCCTATATTGTTTACACAACTCCCCGCAATACCACTGGGGAGAAGGACAAATCCGATCCATCTCATTCGATAAATAATGAGATAGAAGGGCATTAAATCTCTTTTCCTGTGTTTTTATTATCAAAAAAATATAGGGAAAGTGGCACACAGTGACAGAAGGGTTGAAAAACATCATCTCATCAGGCTGTTTATATCGAAAATATTTTTTCTCCCTTGCCGTATCCCACAGTATTACGGAGTGGTGTTAACCATACAGATGAAGTGGTACAAATGAATAGAGGGTTACTTTTAAACTCCTCCCCTGTGTTTTGTTGTCAAACAAAATATAGGGGAGGTGGCACGTAGTGACGGAGGGGTTAAATGTAGGCAAAGAGGATTACAGATTTTAAACATACCGTCTACTCCCGTCCCGAAAAACGAGCGAAAGCGAACCGCACAGCAAACCACAAATGACGCAAGAACGTCGGTAAAGTCCCGTAATATCGGCACATAATCTCGTATCTCTCCTGCAACGAAGCCTTTCGGTTGGCGGTAGTGACCCCCTCGTTCAAATAATCGATAAGCACCTCGTGCGTATGAGTTATCGTTTTCGCCATTTGCATGCACCGGATACACCAGTCGAAGTCGGCAGAGAAACGATACCGCAAATCATACTCCGGCGCAATCTCCCGGCGAACGATAAACGCCTGATGACACACCAGCATCCCCATACGAAAACTCTTCACCGATAACCTTTCGGGAGCCTGTAACCTTCGCATAGATATAAAACGTCTTTCCGAATCGACCAATGCCGTCTCTCCATAGACAATATCGGGGTCGGTTTTTTCGATGGAATCGGCGATTTTCTGCAACGTATCGGGTTCGTGAAACGCATCGCCGGCATTCAGAAAAACGAGATAACACCCTCGTGCTTTACGCAAGCCCTTGTTCATCGCATCGTATAAACCCTTGTCGGGTTCGCTCGTCACCGACGAGACCGCTGCCGAGTGCCGCGCAATCGCAACCGTACCGTCGGTCGACGCTCCGTCCACGATCAAATACTCATAGTCGGTAAACGTCTGTCGTTCCACGCTTCTCAACGTAGCCGGCAAAGTCCCGGCTGCGTTAAACGTAATCGTAATAATCGAAAAAAGCGGCCGTTCCATTACAATCCGTTTTTCATGAACAATCCGATATCCGAGAAACTGTCCGCCTCTTTCCGAAGTTCGTCGAACGGACGTTCCCACCATCGCGAAGCCAACAGATAAGCAATCTGCTCATCGTCGAACCGTTTCCTGATTTCCCGGGCAGGTACACCGCCCACAATCGCATAAGGAGCCACATCGCTCACCACCACGGCTCCGGTAGCAATCACCGCCCCCGTACCGATTCGAATCCCCGACATCAACGACACGTTATTCCCGATCCACACATCGGCTCCCACCTCTACGCTCACTCGTCGTTCCCGATCGAGATACCGGCAGTCCTCATACCGCTTTTCCCGGACAAACGAAAACCCCGGTTGCCCGTCGGGAGAGAAAAAAGCCGGGTGAGTAGATACGAAGGTGCGGGTCGGATGCTGTCCGTTGACGATACGGACATTCCGACCGATCGAACAAAACGCACCGACCTCTGCATCGGTGAAATTACTCCCTCGGCAAATATAAGTGCCCCGGCCGATACGGGCGCCGGCTAACAAAACATTGTCCTGTATGGTATTATATCCGGCCAATCGGGTACGACCGTCGATATAAGCCTTGTACGAAACCCTCGAATGACGAGCCAGTCGATAATAAAACTGCATGAAAAACATAACGATACGACTGGCTAAACGAGTCAAATCCCTCATAATCTATCTCTTTTTACGATTGAATACACGAATCCACAGATTCCCGATGAATACTTTCAATTTATGCCTGTACGAATAATTATAACGATAGGTTCGAGAATAGACTTTTCGGGCGAGCAAGTTCTCTTTTACCGGTGAAATAGGAACTACCGCTATCGGATTCATCGACAAAGTTTGCGTGCAAAGCTGCATAGTATTGCAATGCGTTCCACTTCCGTCGAATCCCGCATTATCGACCAACGAACGACCCGTGCCCAACATCAGCTTGCCACGCAGAAACAGCGATGCATACCACCGTATGAACCACGAGTTATTCCGACCCTCGATTTGGTCGCGCAACATCTGGGTAAAGTGGAAACCTCCGTCCAAATCGAATTCCCAACATAAACCCCGCCGTTCGATTTCCCGAAACGATTTTCTACCGTCCGGCTCGAAATATTGCCATGCACGACTCCAAGTTCCCCACCCCCAACTGTTACACCAGCGTATCAAAAACGTATCGGGCAACTCTCCTTTATGGTCGAGCATGTGGCAAGTCACATGGCAAACCTCCTCCGTATCTTTATAAACTTCCAGTGCCTCGTTCATAAAACGCAGAAAATAAGGAGAAACAATCAAATCGTCTTCCAAGACGATCACCCGGTCGTGCGTCTCCAAAACCGAAGTTACCCCCGCAATCACATTGGCTGCCAGCCCCTTGTTCTCCGGTCGCTCCACGACATTCAACCGTTTGAATTTCCACGGTTCGGCAATCACCCGACGCACGGCAGCCACCGCCTCCTCGCTACCCGACTTCGCGCCGTCGGCGAAAACATACAATTCGCTTTCCGCCGCCAACTCGTTCCGCTCCAAATATTCCAGACAAGCGCGCGTATGTTCAGGACGATTATAAACGAATAAAACAATCGGGGCTAACTCCATATCGGTTTAATTTTTGAATGAACATTTTCCAAAAACACAGATCTTCCCTGTTTGCAAAATCGCTTGATTTCTGCAATAGAAGGGTATCGACACAAAAGCCGGACACTTGTGCCTGTATAAAAACAAAATTCTTTGAATCTTCCCCGCAATAAAGCGAGCACGCCCGGCTTCAAAGGAGCTAATACCCCCCCCCACAAACACTTAGCCACTCCCGAATTTAAATCCGAAACAACCGACAAATAATAAACCCTATCCAATTTCATTTGTGTCTGGCGGGTAATCGGTCGATTTTGCCGGTCATGACACCCCGAAGTCAACGGAGTGTATCCCACCCGATAACCATAGAATCGCATTCGGTGAATATAGTCCACATCTTCGCCGTAATGAAAAAACAACGGCGAAAAACCGCCCACCTTTTTCAACGCCGACACCGGGATAAACCAGAAAGCCGCATTAACGAAAGCTGCTTCGACGATATCCGATTTTTTCGATGAAACCGCCGATGCTCCCCCCACATACTTGGCGAACGAACCGTCGAGGTGCTCCCCTTTCCCATCAAGATGTACCGGCGAAAGCACTCCGTAATCGGGATATTTTTCTGCCAACCCCACCAAAGTCCCCACCGTATTCGCCTCTATCCACGCATCCTGATTCACGAGAAACACATAATCGTAATTCTCCTCCAACGCCATTCTCATGCCGATGTTATTCGCTTGTCCGAATCCGAGATTTTTCCTACTCCGCACAAGACGAATCCATCGATACCTCTCGGCGATGATCGACACCGTCCGGTCGGTCGAAGCATTATCGATTACCACAAGGTCCGAGGGGTAATCCGAATCCCGAATACTACTCAGGCATCGTTCGATCCACGGCTCGAAATTATACGAAACGATCACCGTCAAGACCCTCGGTCGAGCAACTGCTACCTCGTTCACGCTTCACCTCCTCTCTTCACACGACTCTTCAACATCGACAGCATCTCCTGCAACATCTCCAATTTCAACATGTATGCTCCGCCCAAATACAAAACGACATAAACGACCGGGACAAGACACAACCGCCACAAATCGCTCGGCAAAAGCAGATAAACGCCGCACGAGAGTATCGCCGACACCAAAGCCAAGATAAAATACGGAGAAACATCTTTCACATACTCCCCGAAACCGTATCCGAGAAAGCGACGGGCAAAAAAGATCGAAGCCGCCAGAGACAACACCGAATAAGAAATCCACCACCCTATCAGCCACAAAATGCCCGAAGAATAAAACAAAGCGATACCCGCAAACAAATAAATCTTTTTCCCGATTTCTAATTGTAAATTCAGCCGGGAATAGCCCAGACTATTGAACAACTCGAAAAACAAAATAATAAACGGAGAGCATATTCCCGAAAAACAAAGCAGGCGGAAATACGGCACGGACGGAACCCATTGCTCTTTCAACATGATCGATATGAGCGGATACGAAACGACGACCATCAACAGCATGATAGGAAAAATGAAAAACGCAATGGCCCGTACATTCTTCCGGCAAATCCGTTTCAACCGTTGCAAATCGTCTTGCACCTTCGAGAAAACAGGGAAAGCGACCGAACGGAATATATTGCTGATAAGCGAAGAAGCTATATCCTGATACTTGTCGGCCTGAGTATAGTAGCCGGTCTGCGTCATGCCATAAAACTTACCGATGATAATGGGATATATCTTGTTAAACACATTGTTGATAATACCCGAAACGACCAAGTTGGAGCTATATCCGAAAAACTCCCGCAACGAAGCCATGCGAAATATCCATCGGGGACGCCAGTCGTTAAACACCCAGAAAAAAACAGCCCTGAAAAACGAGAGTCCGAGTGTCTGAGCCACCAACGACCAGACTCCCATACCACCGTAAGCCATCGCAATGGCGACGACCGAAGCGATACCCAATGACCACAAATTGACACGAGCGCTCACAGAGAGCTTGAAATGCTTCAACAACAAAGTCTGCTGTATAAGGGAAAGTGCATTCAACGGAATCACGAGAAACAAAATCCGGCAGATATATATCAAATCAGGGACTTTAAAAAACACTGCAATATAAGGAGCTGCTGCATACAACAAACCATACAGCACGCAACTGATTGCCACATTCACATAAAACACCGTGCTGTAATCGGCCTGAGTAGCCTCCTTTTTCCGAATCAAAGCCGAAGAAAAACCGCTGTCGATCAATATCCCCGACAAGGCGATAAATATCGTGAGAACCCCCACCTTGCCATAATCCTCAGGAGAAAGTTGACGAGCGAGAATAATACCGGCGACAAGATAGAACAACTGCTGTCCCAACTTGTCGGCCGTGCTCCACACGAGCGCCTTCGTCGTCTTTCTCTTCAAATTCTCCTCCATCAGCTAAGTGAAAGTCGATAACCTTCTGCTCCACAAAGATAGTGAAAGGTGAGTGCAGAGACAAACGGAAACCTTGTTTCCGATTTGACTATGCCGAACCGCAGCCTATCTTCGTACTCACAAAGATAGCGAAAGGTGAGAACAGAGGCAAACAGAAACCTTGTTTCCGATTTGACTATACCGAACTGCAATCCTATCTTCACATGTACAAAGATAGCGAAAGGTGAGTGTAGTGGCAAATGAAAACGTAGTTTTCAATTTGACAATACCGAACCGCAGCCTATCTTATCCAAAGATAGCGAAAGTCGAAAGCAAAAAGCCCAATCGAGCTTAGTTTTTTTGCCGAACAAGATAAGCTCTGCGGGACGGGTCTCGCATTTTTCGGAGCGAAAAAGCACTCATATATTTTCTCTTTTCGTAATTTCGCATCCGAAAACAGTTGTGTCAAACAATTTTAAAGGCTATTTTCAGTTATTATAAATATCCGGACTTCGGTGTGTACACCCCCCGAAAAAGTCTGGAAAAGAGAGTATGCAGATTGTAAGAATCGTTATTCTAACCCTGTGTTGTTTGGTCTTTGCCACAGCAAAGGCTCAGATCGATACGCAGTTTAGCCAATACTGGGCTCTGCCCGGCTATTACAATCCGGCAGCTGCGGGAAGTTCCGACAAACTCAACATACTCACCTCCACCCGGCAACAATGGATAGGTATGCCGGGAGCCCCTCAGACCTATTTCGTGACAGGCGACATGCCTTTCAAATTCTTGAAACAGAACCACGGAGTAGGACTGGTCGTCACTTCCGAAACCGAAGGGCTATACTCCCATCTGATTTTAGGAGCGCAATATGCCTTCAAAATCAAATTATGGAAAGGAGTACTCAGCCTCGGCATACAACTGGGAATGCTCGACGAACGTTTCGACGGCACACAAGTCAGCATACCCACGAGCGATTACCATCAAGCCACCGAAGACGGAATCCCCACTACCGAGTTGCAAGGCATGTCGTTCGATATGTCTTTCGGGGCATGGTACACCCACCCGTGGTTCTACGCGGGAATTTCGGTCTCACACCTCAACGAGCCATCGATTACCTTTGAAGACAAATACGAAACATACATCGGCAGATCCTATTATTTTATCGCCGGGAGCAATATTCCCATTAAAAACACGTTATATGAAGTGCAGCCCTCCATGATGGTGAAAAGCAACCTCAACATCACGCAGTACGAGTTATCCTGCCGTGTAAAATACAACAAACTGTTCTGGGGAGGCCTTTCATATCGCTGGAAAGACGCATGTATATTTATGATAGGTGCGGAATATAAAAACTTTATAGCGGGATATGCCTACGACTACCCGGTATCGGCCATTGTAAAAGCCAGTAGCGGAAGCCACGAAGTATTTCTCGGATACAGTTTGAAACTCGACCTGTCCGATAAAAATAAAAATAAACACAAAAGCATACGCATAATGTAGCCTATGAAAAAGATAATCGTGTATATCACCCTTGCCATTCTCGTCGCAGCATGCGCACCTTCGTCGCGTCATAGCGGTGAAGTTACAGGTGTCGGAGGTACGGCATGGAATGAGCCTACACCCTACGGTATGGTTCTCATTTCTCGTGGATCCTATAAAATGGGACCGGCCGAGAAGGACAGTATTTGGGGAACACAACAAGAACCGAGGGCTGTCTCTATCGATGCCTTCTGGATGGACGAAACGGAAATCACCAACTCAAAATACAAACAATTTGTATTCTGGGTACGCGACTCTATCATTCGGGAACGCCTCGCCGATCCCGCCTATGGAGGTAACGAAGTGTTCAAAATCGAAGAAGACCGGGAGGGAAACCCCATCAAGCCTCGGTTGAATTGGGATAAAGCCATTCCGTGGAGAAATCCCAATGAAGACGAAGCTCGTGCCATCGAAAGCGTGTACAGAATCAACCCCATTACGGGAGAACGCCAACTCGACGCCTCCCAAATGAACTACCGCTACGAGATCTTCGACCACACCGAGGCATCCAAACGGAAAAATCGTCTCGACCCGGCACGCCGTGACCTCAACACCGACCATACCCCCGACTACGATGAAATAGTAATGATATCCAAAGATACCGCATATATCGACGAAGACGGGCGTATCATTCGCGAGACCATCACACGGCCATTAGGCAGCGAGTTTGACTTCCTCAATACCTACATCGTCAATATCTACCCCGATACCACCGTGTGGGTAAACGACTTCGAGAATGCCTACAACGAGCCATACGTGAGACTCTATTTCTCCCATGCCGGCTATAACGACTATCCGGTCGTAGGAGTTTCGTGGGAACAAGCGAATGCATTCTGCGCTTGGCGTACCGCGCTCTTGAAAGGTTCGGTGGGACGTAACGCCGTTGTTATCGAACCGTATAGACTTCCCACCGAAGCCGAATGGGAATATGCGGCAAGAGCCGGGAAAAACGAAAATAAATTCCCGTGGACGGGTAATCTGCCTATGGCCGAAAAAGGGTGTTTCTATGCCAACTTCAAGCCCGATGACGGGAATTACGTGAAAGACGGAAACCTCATCACATCGCCGGTAGGCTCCTATTCCCCGAACGAGTTCGGATTATACGACATGGCCGGTAACGTATCGGAATGGACTTCGACAGCCTATACCGAAGCCATATCGCAAAATACCAGCGACCTTAACCCCGAATACAAATATAATGCGGCCAAAGAAGACCCCTACCGCATGAAACGCAAAGTAGTCCGGGGCGGTTCGTGGAAAGACGTTTCCAACTTCATTCGTTCCGATATCCGCATGTGGGAATACCAAAACGAACAACGATCCTATATCGGATTCCGTTGCGTTCGCTCTCAAATCGGATTCGCAAAAGCAAAAAGATAATATCAAAACCCGATAAAACCAATCATCAAGGATCATGGGAAAATACAAAAGATATAAAAACAGTATTGAAAAGTTCTTATCCAGCGATAAAGGACAACGATTTTTCAATTTCGCATACAGTATAGGTGCTGCGATTGTAATCTGGGGTGCTCTGTTCAAAATCCTGCACCTCCCCGGAGGCAGTCTCTTGCTTTCTATCGGTATGGGAACAGAAGTGCTCATGTTCATTCTATCCGCCTTCGACACTCCCCCGAAAACATATCATTGGGAAGAAGTTTTTCCCGTACTAAATAGTAAAAACCCCGAAGACCGGCCCGAATTTTCAGGAGGGAAAGGAACCGTCATTATCGGTGGAAACGGCAAAGGCGGAGGTAGTAACGGAGGGAACTATTCCGATATCACCCCGTCCGATGCCAAAAGAGCTGTGGGAATACCCGAAGGCCTCAATTTAAGCGACGCCGACACGCAAAGCCTCACCGATAGTATTCAAAAAATGTCGG
>ULSC01013808.1_pt1 | contig 12809 bp, 15 predicted proteins | sample 1955981 | NCBI WGS metagenome assembly ULSC01 (sample SAMEA4835698, study PRJEB28245) | human gut metagenome | biome: gut microbiome; material: fecal sample | place: Denmark | collected 2008
CCGCTCATCCCGCATCCGGAAAACTCCGTGAGGTTGCGGTATCCTTCAGCGGAAGGTGTCATGTCGGTAAAGAAGACCGGATCCAGTTTTCTTTCATCGGGCAGCTCCGCCCGTACCGGGGGGTCCGTGAACTCGTACACGTATCTCCCGGTATCGGGATCTTTCCTGCAGGAGGCGTCAATCAGCGGGGCCAGGCTTGCCGGAACGGAATGCATGTCATATTGTTTGACCGGTCCCGGTTCGCTGTGTATCCACCAATAGTTGTCCGCCAGGTGCTGGTAGAACTCCTCCAGCCCTTTCCGGCCTGTCGGCCCGTCACTGAAAACAAGTATGCCCCTTGATGTTTCCACGATATGCAGGGGCAGCCTGTAGGCGGGCTCATAGCCGTATAGCCGCGCCTTCTCGTCCTGCTGACGGCGGAAATCCACCAGGCGGTCGATCTCTGCAGCCGTCAGCCGTAGCCGTCCACCCGGTTCCATGGACCGTTTCAGGACGGACCTCATGAACACCGCGTCACGCAGGTTGACGCTCACCACCGGTTCCAGACCGCACCTTTGGATATGGGGCAGCAGTTTGCCTGTGATGTATTCCTTCACGGGGATGTCCCGGGATATGGAAGGGACATCGGACATACGGAGGAAACGGTAGATCTCCAGGCGGGTATCGGGGACGAAGGCCGATATCCGGGCGGTCTCCATCCCGACATGCAGCAGGCTGAGAAACTGGTAGGTCATGCCGTCCTGTTCCGGATTGACAGGATAAATCTGGTAGGAAATCGCGGCATGGGGCTTGTCCATGCCGGTTTCGTACCCGACGAGCAGGCACCCTCCGCCGTCCTGCCTGAACAGCTCCTCCAGCTGTTCCATGTTGTCTTTTGGAGATGCCATGCCGTTACATTTTCGGGGTTATCTTTGATTTGCGCGCATAGGCTTTCTTATCAGTTTTTTGTGTTTTCTCCAGTGAGCTATCCTTCTGTTCCTGCCCCTGTCTGTTATCCTGCTTCTTCGTGCTTCTTTCCCACAGGAACTCGGTTCCGCGTTCGGCGGCGCTCATCTGGATGGAGGTCCGCAGGATTTTCCCGTTTGAGGACTTGAACTCGATGGGAACCTCCTTACCGGCCGTGTAGTCGGCATACTCCTGCTGCGAGAGCGTGTAATCCTTGATTTTTTTGGGGCAGCGAGCCTGGTCCGCCGGGAGGAAGAACATCTCGTTGGTAACCGGATCCTTTGAAAGGTAGCACGGTTTCGTCTCCTTGCTGCGGAAGTCGACGACCAGGTCTACCAGCCTTCCGGCGTTGCCCGTCCGGTTCAAGGCGTCCAGTACATCCTCCTCCAGCTTGTATCCCCGGTATTCCTGTCCCACCTTGGGAGCCTGGCGAATAAAGTGCAGGTCAAATTTGGCCAGACCGTTCTCATCACGGAAGAGAGAGAGCTTGGCATCCCCCTTCTGGCGTCCCAGCTCGGTGTTCATGGAGATGTCATAGGCTATGCCGGACTGTCTGCCCTGCAACAGCCTTTCCATGTCTCCCGTCTGTCTGAGCACGTCCGGGGTAAGCCCGTAGCGCTCGGCCTGCTGCCAGTTGATCTCGCGCTCATTGAAGAGGTGGTTGTTGTAAATGCGGTTGTTCTGCGACAGTTCGCGTCTGAGGGACTCGCCCTCGGGAAGTTGGGCCTGTTCGATCCTACGTTTGGCTTCCTCCACCGGGGTCTTCTCCTCCATCCGGTACAGCGCGTAGCGTGTCGGATGGTTGTACTGGTACATGAAGTTCTTCCCGAAGTTGGTGAAGAAATTCCCGTACCGGTCCACACGGATAAACCGGCTCTTGTTCGTCTCATTAGCCTCGAGCGTCTCCAGCTCCCCGTTTGCCGCGATGCCTTTAACACCTTTAGCCTTCTGTTCCTTCTTGTCGTAAGCCATCAGGTAACCCTGCTCCTGAATGGCGTTTTCGCTGCCTGTGGCAGCCGGTTTTACTTCTTCCATAACTGTTAAATTTTAAAGTGGATAAATCGTTTCGGGAGATAAAATTACTATCTTCGTCTTAAAATATTCTGATTATGAGAAAGTTGTCATTGATAGTCATGTTTTGTCACCTTTTGTCAGTCTCCTCCTGTGTGAGGGAGGACGGTGCGGCTGGCGGAAACAAGGGTGAATTGTTAAAGGAACGCTCCACCGGCACTGCCGGAAAGTGAACGGTTCCTTGAAGGTCCCGACGTGCCCTCATTCTCCTGACGGATTATCCCATACTCTTCCCCTTTGACAGAAGATACACCCGTTTCAGGATCTCGTCCACGTTCGGTATGAGGGTACATCCGGTAAAGGGAAGGAAGCTGTTCCACCAGGGGGTGGACCTGGCCGCCCCCTGTGGCACCCCCGTGTACAGTGCGGGTAACGGAAGGGTCACCGAGGCACGTTACAGCCGGAGTTACGGTTGGTTCGTGCATGTTCGGCATGCGGGAGGATACTCGACACTGTACGCGCATATGAGAGGGCTGCATGTAAAGACGGACACTCATGTCCGTATCGGGCAGCATATCGGGGATGTCGGACATACGGGGGTGGCGACCGGCAACCACCTGCATTTTGAGTTAAGGAAGGACGATGTCTCGCTGGATCCGCTCTCATGGCCGCCTTTTAAATAACCTGGAAAATAAGCAAGCTATGAACATCGAGAAAATAAAGAAGATTCCGTTGGAGGATTTCCTCGGGCGGGCGGGATTCTCGCCCGTCAGAAGACAGGGGGACAGTGTATGGTACCTTTCGCCTTTCAGGCAGGAGCGTACCCCGTCATTCAAGGTCAGCCTTTCCTTGAACCTGTGACATGATTTCGGGGAGGGAACCGGGGGCAGTATCATCGACCTGGCACAAAAGCTGTACGGGGTGACGGATATCCCGACCGTATTGCAGAGGCTCGGGAGCGATTTTCCGGCATTCAGGCCGGTTCCTTCTCCTGCGAAAGGACGGACTGTGGCATCGCCCTTTGAGGAGCTGCGCGTCTCACCTCTTAAGAACACCGTCCTGCTGGATTATCTCGGGACAAGGGGAATTCCTCCCGATATCGCCTCAAGGGAATGCGTGGAGGTGCATTACCGCATGCACGGCAAATGGTATTTTGCGGTCGGTTTCAAAAACAGGAAAGGGGGACTTGAGATACGCAACCCGTATTTCAAAGGAGCGGTCTCTCCCAAGGATATCACGCATGTCAGTCATAATGCAGGGGATAGACGGCATTCATCGGTACTGGTCTTCGAGGGATTCATGGACTATCTCTCGTACCTGGCCTTGAAAAAAGGGCAGGCCGTACCGGACTGTGTGGTGCTCAATTCTGTGACCAACCTGCCCAAGGCAGTGGATATCCTTAGAAGTTACGGACAGGTCTGTTGCTTTCTGGATAATGATGAAGCCGGCAGGAAGGCGGTGGAGGAGATCAAAAGGAAATGTGGGAGGGTGAGTGACAAGGCTGTACATTATCTGCCGCACAAGGATTTGAATGAGTTCCTGCAGCACCGCTTGAAAAAGGCAGTGGAAACGCATGTGGAGTTGAAACAGGAAAGCGGGTGAAAGATAAGAAGAATTCAATAGCCATGTTGATCGTGATATTCATGTATTATGTAACCTTGCGCTATTGTTAGGCTTTTGCAATTGGCATATACAGCTGCCCCAATTTATAAACTTTCATAAAAATGACACCACATTGTATATAAAACAAGGAATTCTGACGAAACAATCGCTAACTTTGCAGTCGGAACGACTGCGGGTGTCCGAAAGTTGCGTTTTATGAACAGAAGATATGAAGACGATTGATCAAATAGAAAAGATAAAGGCTGCCGTGTTATATGTGCTGGGACATATGAAGGAAGGAGTGGATTATATCCATCTCTTCAAGGTGATGTATTTTGCACAACAGGAACATTTGGTAGTGTATGGCACCCCGATGATAGAAGACTCGTTTCTTGCGAGAAAACATGGACCGGTTCCCGCTTTTACATATAAGGCATTGAGGTCTTTGGAAGGCAAGGTACCAGTAGAATCTGAAGAAATGAAGTCATTTACGGACGCGCTTTGCGTGAATATCGTAGATGGGCATCAAGTTGTGACGGCGCACCAATCTTGTGATATGGATGAGTTGTCACGTTCCAACATCAAAGTGCTTGACGAATGGATAGCAAAATGTAAAGATGTGAATGCTTTTGATTTGAGTGACCTTTCGCACGATAAGGCATGGAGTAAGGCCAAGGCCCAGTCTGAAAAGACGGGGGAGGATGCTAAAATCACCATGTGGGACATGGCCAAGGCTGGAGGTGCAAGTGACGGAATGCTGGAGGTCATCAGGAAACGTCAAATCAACAAGCGCGCATTGGAATGGATTTAAGGGAGATGCAAGAGAGTTATCTTCGCAATGAGCGTGAGGTTACAGATGATAAAGTCGTACCGGGTGCGTTGATACTCACGATTCTATCAACCGATGACGGTTTAGTACTCAGGGACAGAACTTCAAAACCCAAACGACTGATTGTTGTCGGTATAGACAGGCAGAATGGGGTATGCTATGGCTCTGTCTTGGTAAATACCGGGATGAATCCGCACGCTACCTATTCCCCCGAGTATCTATCTGCCCAGTATCTGCTCAAGGCCGTTGATTATCCGGAGTTCCTAAAATACGATAGCTTTGCCGATTGTGGAGAATTATTCTCTATCCCTATGAGTAAACTTCGCTCTGGAGAGTATTACGGACTTCTTAATGAAGAAGACATAAAGGGTGTTTTTGACATTCTTGAAACCACAGATATATTCTCTACCAAGGAGAAGAAGCGTTTCGGGATTAAGAGGAGATAATTCTCATTGCCAATATAATATGTTGCCACAAAAATTGCTACTAAAATCAGAAGAGGTATAACCTCCTATGCTTACTCCGCCACACCACCTCCGGTCACAGTTAGAGTGGAGGTAATTGAGGTGAAAGACGGGATTTTTCGAAGCAACCCTAACAGGCTGATTGGGTGGATGATGAAGAAAAAAGGGGTATCACCGGTATTGATACGGAAATCTGGACTGTCCGATGACATAAACCGCACAGAAAACTCATCAGCCCTTTGCTTCTGATAAGAAATCTGCACCCAACTTAAAAATTAACAACTATACCCCTTATGAGGCTGCATTCTTCGTGAAACGAAGAATGCAGCCTCATGCTTGTCTTGCAGGAAATACCAAATTTGGTGTTAAAATCCTGTTTTCAGCAATAACCTGAGTACTAAATCCAACATACCGAACATTAAAACATTCCTGTTTTTATATTCGGAGAAAATGCCGGTGCAAAAGATGCTTTCACCTGATATCAAGCCTGTTGTATTTGGAAACACACTTCCGTTAATAAAAGAATATCATTCCGGATCCGTGATACTGTCGGTCATTCAATCGCAAGTTCCGTTCCGGGTTTGAATTTAACAACCCTCTTTGCCGGAATTTGAATGGTTTGCTTGGTGGAAGGGTTTATGCCGGTACGTGCAGATCTTTCCACTACGGAAAATGTTCCGAAACCGACTAGTACCACTTTATCACCGGCTTTCATCGCTTTGCCTACCGATGCGAGAAATGCATCCAGCGCTTTTCTGGAGTCTTCTTTTGAAAGGCCGGACTCCGCTGCCATTGTTTCAATAAGCTCTGTCTTATTCATGTCCGTTAACTGATATGTTATTTATTATGTAAAAGATATTTTCAAGCTATCCGTAAATGAGGTTCTGGCAAAATTAAAGAAATAAATTCAGAATTTCAAATAAAAACGTCTAAAAGTGGTGTACTTTTCCAGTTACGGAAGAGGGCTGTCCGGAAGTGAAAGTAAAAACGAAGGCCGGCTTTCTCCTGTATGGCCGGATTATGCGGAGCTCTCTTCCGACAGGTATTTGATCCGGAGAGATTCTATCAATATTGGAGGGATTGCCGGAAAATCCCGATGCGCCGACCGTTTCCGGCAAAAGCACGGAAAATTCCTATATGGCGGTTTGTAACGGCAAGAGTTGGCAAGGGATCGGTCCTGCGTTTTCCGACAGTATCTAAAAGAGGTGGACAAGTGGGAAGGCTGCCTGGTGATTTAGAGGATGTTGTTGCCATTATGTGGCATATAGGAAGTAATACATAAAAAGAGCAGGCTGAAGAGGAATCGCCTCCCGCCTGTCTCATTTTACCGGGGCGCCGTCCCGTATTAATAGTTCCTTATCAGCAGCTCGTTGACCGGTTTCCGTTTCTCGGCGATGGAGCAGACCGAGCGGAAGATGCTCAGCCGCTGGATGTGGAAGCCGTCGTACAAATCATCGAAGAAGGTGTTAAGGGGATCCTTCTCGCGCGGATCGGAGTTGGAGAGCATTCATTTGCTGCCGGCATCCCCTATCTCCCTGCAGAATTCGGCCAGGCGGATCTGGTCGTTATCGTCGAAATCATCGGGCATGTAGGAGGTATAGCCGCCCGCCTCGTTGACCGGTTTGTAGGGAGGGTCGAAGTAGAAGAAGGTCCTCTCACCCGCGTATTTGCCGGTCTGGCGGTAGTCCCCGTCCAGAATGACGACTCCCTGCAGCAGTTCATGGTTCAGGCGGAGCAGCTCTTCTTCCAGTATTTTCGCACGGTTGCCCGCACCGAACGTCACGGAGAGCTTGCCGCTGCGATTTACCGAATAGATGCCGTTGTAGCAGGTACGCATGAAGAAGATGAACAGGGCAGCGCGGGTGACATCATCCGGCTTCCCCTCATTGAAGAATGTACGCCTTTCCATGAAGTACGCCCTTCTGTCCGTGCGTTCCTTTAGGGCATGGTATTCTCTCTGGATGCCGTCCAGCACCCCGATTAGCTCCTCGTGGGAGTTTTGAATGGTGCGGTACACGTTTACCAGGCTCTCGTTGGAGTCGTTGATGACGCAGCGGATGTGCGGGTGGGCCTGTCTTAGTCAGAAGAACAGCGCGCCGCCGCCAACGAAGGGTTCCACATATGTTTCCATTTCGGAAAAATTACCCGGCAATGATTCTCTCAGGACGGGAAGCAGCCTTCTCTTTCCACCGACCCACGGGAAGCAGGGTTTTCCCGCAGAGCTGTTGTTTTTCTTTTTCTCGGTCATAAAACTAAAATTAAACGGTTATCAAATGACGGACTGCCCGAAGCAATCCTATTCTTATTATATTATCATATATATTATTCCTCGTCCGTCTCCAGTAGATGCTTCAGCTTCGGGTCGTTCCCTATGCGCAGGAGCTCGCGACAGATGATATCACCCACCTCTTCCTTGATACGGTAGTAGTTGCGCCCGATCTCCTCCTGCATATGGTCCTTGCCGTCCTCGCCTGTGAAGTCCGTAATGACGGGTATCGGTTTGTAAGCCTTCGTTTCGGCTTCCACCTTGGCATTGTCCACCACGATACGGGCATGGAAGATCTTCTGCTTGATGGTCTCACCGAAATTGTCCGAGACGCTTCCCACGAACATCCCCTGTGAGAGGTTGGATATCTTGGAGGCGGGTATCAGGGAGTCCAACTGGGTACTGATGTTGGTGGAAGTGTCCTCTTTCGTCATATTGACGGACTTGCGCTGCTGGAGCACCTTGCCGAAGCGCTCGGAAAGGTTTTTCGCCGTTTCTCCGACCACTTGTCCGGCAAAGATGTTGCCGATGGTATTCTGGATCACGCGCGCCTCCTTTTCACCGTAGTCGCGTACCAGCTGGCTGAAGTCCTGCGCTCCCAGGCAGACCGCCACCTTGTTGCTTCGCGCGGTGGCGATCAGCGTGTCAAGGCCCCGGAAATAGATGGTCGGGACCTCGTCCACCAGGATGGAACTTTTCAGTCTGCCTTTCCGGTTGACCAGCTTGACGATGCGGGCGTTGTAAAGCCCCAGGGCCGCCGAATAGATGTTCTGGCGGTCGGGATTGTTGCCCACGCACAGCACCTTGGGCTCCTCCGGGTTGTTGATGTCCAGCGTGAAGTCGTCCCCGCTCATGATCCAGTAGAGCGAAGGGCTGATCATGCGCGAGAGCGGTATCTTCGCGCTCGCTATCTGGCCCTGGAGCTGCTCCATCGCCCCGCCTTTCCATGCGTCCATGAAAGGCGAGAGGTAGTTCTCAAGCTCCCTGTACGAGGTCAGTATGGTGAACACGTCCGAATAGGGCTTGTTCAGCAGCTCGATGGCATGCGGGAAGGTGCAGTATCTCCCGTCTTCGAAAATTTTAAGGTACCAGATGATGGCGGCCAGCAGGATGATCGGGGATTCCACGAAGAAATCACCCTGTTTCTGTATCCAACTTTTGTTCAGGTTCAGCATGATGACATACGCCGATTCGTAAGCGTCCGCGATATCCGACATGAAGGCCGGATTGATCGGATTGCAGCGGTGGCTGCGGCGTGGGTCATCGAAGTTGATCACATAGAACTGCACGTTACCGTCATACTTGTCCCTGTTCTTGAGCAACTGGTTGTAAGCTATGGTACTCAGATCCGGATGCTTGAAGTCGTAAATGTAGCAGGCGAAGCCTTTGGCAATCTGCTGGCGTATGTAATTGTTGATGACGGCGTAGCTCTTACCCGAGCCCGGCGTACCCAGCACGAGGGTCGCGCGGAAAGGATTTACCACGTTGATCCAGCCGTCGTGCCATTTCTTCTTGTAATAGAAACGGGTCGGAAGGTTCACTGAATACTCGCTGACCATCAGCCGGGTCTCCTGCACGAAGGACTCGTTTTCCTCGTTGAACACGTCGTCCATCAGCTGGTTCTTCAACAGACGGCCGATCCACATGCCGGCGGTCAGAAGGCAGATATAACCGGCGGTGACAACGGACACATACAGCAGCGTGGTGGGCCGGATGTCCCACCCTGAGACGAGCAGCAACTCGCTGCCGAAGTAAAGGGACAGGCCGGCCGTCAGGAAACAGCCGATACGCCGCCAGGACATCTCTATCTGTCTGCGTCCCCTGGCTCCCATCGAGGAGAAGAAGAGGAACATCAGGCAGAAGGACTTGGTCACCAGCGAATGGGTGAACAACCCCGTGTCCTGTTGCAGGTTCACAAGGATCTTGTCCACTATGCCGTTGGTACATCCCAGCTGGTGGAAAAACGGATAACAGAAATAATAAATGTTCATCACGAGGAACAGGAGGCTGACCGCGCGCATAAAGTCGATGGTCTTGCCCAGCCCTCTGGCGTCTTCTTGTGACATGTTTTCCTTGTTTTATAGGTAATACTTTGCTTATGTCTCATTCCTTTGGAAACCCTTTTAGCCGACATGCGGACCGCGGCGTTTCCGTTTCTTTTTCTTCTTCCCGTAGATGCCCTCCGCGGTTTCCTCGCCCGGATAAGGACGGGATTCCGTCGAGAAAATATCCAGCAGTCCTTCCGTAAGTCCGGTTTCCCCTCCTGCGGTTTCCTCTTTCACGGCGGTATCCTTATGGGAAACCGTCGCGGGAGGCGGCGTACCGTACAGCCTGTTCAGGACGGACGCAGAGAACTCCCGGACAAGGGCCGAACCCTTGAGGACCGTCTTCGAATCGTGGTCGATGTAGGTCACCCCGTAAATCACGCCTTTCTCGTTTTCCCAAAGTATGGGGACGATGTCTCTTCCGGTCAGGAACCGGAGGAATCCCTGCCGGGTATCCTGCCGCAAGGCTTCCCGAATGGCTTCCTTTGTCCTTTCCGGTACGGGATGTTTCTTCATCCACGCCCTGTTTCGGGCGCATCTCTTTCTCAGGGCCTCGTAACCGACGCTCCTGCCGATGTCGCTGGACTTGATGCCTACGCCGCAACGTCTGCCTTTTTCGTCGAGTGCCGCATAGACCAGCCCGTAGCATATCCTACCGTCAATACTCTTGCGTATTTCCTCCACTGTCACGTTGAACAGCCCGAGTAAGGCCTTGAATTCCTTGAACGAGCGGAAACGGTAATCCTGCAGGGCCGGTTTGACCACGTTTGCAATCTGATGTTTCAGGTCACCTTTACGGTAGTCCACCGGTGTCATGGTGCCGGGAACCTTGCGCTCCTCTTTCATTGACGGAATCAATCCGTATTTTTGTTCAAGCTCCCGGCAGATTTTCATGGAACGTTCCCATTCCTTGTAATCCCTGATCTTTCTGCCCTGCTCGTCTATGCGCAGGGAGACGATATGGATGTGGGGACGGGCATTGTCCTCGTGCCGGAAAATGATGTAAGGCTGGTCGCCGTAACCCAGTTTTTCCATGTATTCCCGTCCGATGGCCTCCAGCTGTCCGTCGGAGAGCTTGTCATCGGGATGGGGATTGAGCGAGAGGTGGATCACCGGTTTTTCCGTCCGTCGGTTGGCAGCAAGGTAGGCCTCGAAGCTGCGCATGCACTCCGGGATGCCGACCGTGCCGTCGGGACGTTCCATGATACGGTTCCATGCCAGCGTCCGGGCCTTGTCCTTGTCCACTTTCTCCAGGTTGTAATAGAGGGCCCCGTAAACGGACACGCCGGATGTTATCTTTGCAACCATCGCTCGAACTCCTTGGTCAGACGGATGATCTCCTTGTTCAGCGAGATGTATTCCACGGTCAGCTGTTCCAGCTTGTAAAGCAGGGCGAGGGCTTTCTTCTGGGTCAGCTCCCCGCTGTGGACGGCCTTGATCACCTGGTTGTAGTTCACCCCTACGCGGCGGTAGTCGCTCTGCAGGTTTGTAAGCCGGATGTAGAAATCCGTGGCCGCCTTGTCGATTTTCACGACCTTGATGGGTTTGTTGAAAATGGACGACAGGATGAACTGCGACTTGGTCTTCGCACCGGAATTGGAATACAGCCTCTCGAACTCGATGTTCTGCCTTTCATCCAGGCGGAAGCCGTAATAATAGGAATGGAGCTCGGATTCGTCCTTCGGCTTCCGGCCGCCTCTTCAGGGCTGGAAGGAGGACACATCCTGCGGTTTCTGTGTCTGCTTGATTCTTGCCATAGGTTCTTCTGTTTCTTTACGGTTATTTTTTCGGGAGCAAAATAAGTGAGAATTCCGCTATGTGCCAAACGGCGCGGGGTGACTATCCCTGACAGGAGATGACTTTTACTGACAGGGGTATCTCACCGCCGTTTCAACGCCGGTCAATCCCGCAGTTCACGATGTTTTTCTCGTAGGTTTCCCGGAGTTTGGGAAGCAGGACGGAGAGGTCCTTTTTCCTCCGGGCGAGATCGGCACGCAGGTCGTAGGGCTTGGAGAGGGTGACATTGAAAAGGCTTTCGAATGCCGCGACCAGGGAGGCAAAGGAGTGGCGGTTTGCCTGCCCGTCCGTCACCAGACCGGAATAGTCCAGCGAGGCGATCAGCTCCATCAGTCCCGCCTGGGAACCTTTCCAATGAAGGGCGGGATGCCTCTTTGTCTTTTTATCGGCAGGTGGTGCGGCATGGATTTCGGGATGCTCCGTAGCAAAATGGAGCAGGTCCGTCTCCATTCTTACAAGGGCGATTGCTTTTGTGAGGTAGATATCCGTCAGACCCTCAGGAACAGGATATACCCCATGCCGGTATGTTTCCAGCTCCAGTTCCAAGTGGCGCAGTTGCCTCAGCTTCACGATGACGGGCGGTCCGCCGTCAGTTATCGATTGCAGGCAGTTCATGAATTCTGTATAGGCGGATGAGAATTCCGCTTCTGTAAGCTCTCTCTTTTCCCGGACGGCCTGTCTGATGAGGTCGAGCAGGCGGTATGTCTTTGATGCTTCCATAAGATTGTTTTTTAGGTTCAAATTCAGAAACATAAAGACGAATATCATGCCGATAGATGAGGGCACATTTGCCTGAGTCACACAAGCATCAGATATTCAAGCAAATAAAAAGAGATATAATCTCAAGGGTGTAAATAAAAAGTGTACACCTCCTTTACACTGTTTGTAAGGGAAGTGTACACTTTCTGTAAACCTCTTGCTGCTCGTGTCATCCCGTGATTTCCCAGAGGAAGGAAACGAGCAGGTCCGTATTATGAAGTTCCTTCATCGGGGAGCATTGTCTGCCGCATGCGTTCAGGAATTTGACGAACACACGTCCAGTTCCGGGGTTGGGAAGAGAGATGGCGGCAAACGGTTTTCCATCCAGGAGCAGGCGGAAATATCCTTCAAGGCCGTAGGGCTGATAACGGATATCTTTTCCGGTCTGCCGGCAAAGTTCTTTTGTAACTGGTTCAATCAGTGCCGTCTGTATGATTTGGGGGATGCTGTTAGTAAGGGGAGGCTTGTACATGCTCTGTGCGAGACCCGTCTGCCACATCCGCTTTTGCCGCTCTGCCTCACAGACCTTGAGACCGAGCCTGCCACATAAGGGTCGGATATCCATAACTTAAACTTTAGTGGATAATTATCAATTTGTTATTGTAAAGCAAACATAAGCATAAACATCCGGGTACGCAAGATATGGGGTACAGAAAATCATGGGGAGTCTGCCTGGTAACTCTATTCCAAAGTTATGCAAACTTACAATCTGTAAGTTTGCATGGCGAGACTGTTCAAAATCCGGACCTGTTTTTGTTAAACACAGTGCCCTCAATCATATTTTCTCGGGGAACCACTTGCGGATTGAAAGTTCAAGGGGCGTTGAAAAATTGAATTTTCGAACAGTTGGAGGGGACGGGGAATCATCCCCTCTGCCTCCATTTCCGCTTCATCAGATGATTCCGTATTTTCGTAGTTTCTCATACAGTGTGGTCCGGCTGATGCCCAGCATCCTGGCGGCCCTTGCCCGGTTGTTTCCGGTCTGTTCAAGTGTTTGTAGCAGCAACTGTTTCTCCTTTTCCTCCTCCGTGAGGCAGGGTATCTCCTCCTGTCCGAGTGTCAGGTCCAGATTCAGGTCGGTTGCGGTGATC
>ULSC01039038.1_pt1 | contig 12809 bp, 18 predicted proteins | sample 1955981 | NCBI WGS metagenome assembly ULSC01 (sample SAMEA4835698, study PRJEB28245) | human gut metagenome | biome: gut microbiome; material: fecal sample | place: Denmark | collected 2008
CAGTGCCTTTTCTTTCCTGGTGGAAGAAAAGCCGGAATATGAGCGGTACTTCACCTCGTGGGATCAAGTGACTCCTGTTTCTTTTCCAAACCCCATGCAGAACCGAATCATCGAAAACTATTGCTCCGGTGTATATCTGTCTCCAGATCAAGTTATGCAGCTTCTCAAAGACATGGAGCAGGACCCCAAAGTGCTTGAAGATCTGGAGGGGATTTGGAGCAATGGGCAAATTGCTGTGCTGAAAAAAGCACTTTCTGCTGCTGCAAAATCAGGGGCTGGCCTGTTGGAGGCCACGGATGTGGTGGAACCCAACCCTATCCGCCCCAATGAGAGTACGAGTTATTCCAACCTATACCACTGCGACCGAGATGGGGTGTATCTCTACATGGATGTCGCCAGCAGGCAGATCGCAGATGCCATCAGGAGAAGTGAGGGACAAGTATGAGCAATCAAGTGTTCCAGCAGAACCTGGATGACAAAAGAGGCCCCCAGCCCGGTGGTCCCTATCTTATTCAGATGCTGTTCAAAGAGCCGGTGCCCATGCCGGACAAAGAAAAAATGACTGCTGTAATGGAAAAACACATCGGCGCTTTAGAGTGTTTCTGCCGTGATAAAAAGATGACCGGTTTTGCCGCCCTGGATCATATCGCGGAATTTCAAGATGGCAAATGCCCAGTGCAGCTGATGGTAATGAAATGCGACAAGTTCAAAGGCAAAGGCTTTGACGCCTTCCTGATGAGCCAGATGTGGGACTGTCAGGAGGATCGGGAGCGAATTTTCCGGGAGTGTCAATATCAGGTCGTAGCCACCGATATGCTGGCAGCCGCGCTTCCCGCACTGGAGAGAGCCAACCTGGACGCCGACTTTGTGGAGGCTCTAGCGGAACTATACCCAACCTGCGAGGCATTCTATTTCCAGAACTGTGGCAAGCTGTTTCTGGCAGAGGATGTGCGTTCTCAACAGTTCGAAGGCTCAGATCGTTTTATCAACTTTGGCGTCAATGTCCGATTCTTCAACATCGAGGGCACCAAGGATATGCTCATCGACACGGTGGGTATGAGCACCCTGTTTCTGCCCGACCTCCAGTACCACTTTCACGATATGGATCCCAACTGGGTTGTGAACCATGCCTACAATGTGGCGTCCTATATTCTGGAGCACGATAACCCCATTAAAGATGGTGAAACCATAGATGGTATAGCGAACGGCCAGATGAACCAAGAGATTCAGTGGAAATGCCAGTATGAGGACGCCTTGATCCAGCCGCCCAGAGATGTGCTGGATATTAACATGGGGAAATATGCTTCTGGAGAAAGAAGAAATCAGTAAGAAATCCAGATTTAAAAAATATAAAAGGATCTGACATTTTATCGAACTGTAAAATGTTAGATCCTTTTTGCTGTTGCAGTTTTTATAGTTGTTTCGTGTAATAAGGTATCTATAAAGGTACACCTTTATAGATGCAGGAAAGAAAAGCAGAGCACGCACAAAAATGTATCTGTAAACCTTCGGATTTCTTTTATGGACATATCCAAAAACAAACGGAGGTTTACAGACACATTTTCAAGGAGGACAGAGGATGAAAAAGGTATATGGGTATGCTCGCGTATCCACAAAGGAGCAACACTTGGATCGGCAGATGAAAGCGCTGCTTGATTTCGGCATCGAAGAACGAGATATCGTGACGGATAAGTCCAGTGGAATGTCAATGGATCGTGAAGGATATCAGATGCTGAAAACAAGATTGCTGCGTGACGGTGATACGCTGGTTATCAAATCTTTGGATCGGCTCAGTAGGAACAAAGGCTACATCAAAGCAGAGCTGGAGTATTTCAAACAGCGGCACATCCGGGTGATGGTTCTTGATTTGCCGACCACACTCGTAGAGTTGCCGGAAGGTCAGGAATGGGTTTTCGAGATGATCAATAATATTTTGATTGAAGTCCTGGCCAGTATCGCAGAGCAGGAACGCCTAACGACAAGGCAGCGTCAGCAAGAAGGCATTGCGGTCGCAAGAGAACAGGGCAAGCATCTTGGACGCCCAAAAGCGGAGTTCCCGTTAGACTGGGAAGAAACATATAAAAGCTGGAAGCAAGGGGATTTGACAGCGGTTGCTGCAATGAAGCACCTCGGACTGAAACGAAGCACATTTTATAATTTGGTCAAACTACAGGAGGGGCGCACATGAAGAAAAAGATTTTTGTGCCCATACTGACTTTGACACTCACAGGAATATTGTTTTTTTCCGGATACCAAATCTATAAAATCATTTCTGAATATGAGTCTGGGGAGCGCACTTACGACGATCTTGAGATATATGTTTCGACGCCGTCGATTACCAGCACACCACAAAACTCATCTGAGTCTGAGGAGAAGACCGAAAACGCATGGCCTGAAGTAGACTTCGAGGGTTTAGCAGCCATCAATCCAGATATCGTAGGTTGGATCTATTCTGAAGGTACGCCCATCAACTACCCGATTGTGCAAGGCACAGACAATTCCTATTATCTAAAACATCTCTATACCGGAGAATATAACGGCGCTGGCAGCATCTTTCTTGACAGTCGCAATTCTTCGGATTTTTCAGATCGTCATATCGTTGTTTACGGGCATCATATACAAAATGGTTCGATGTTCTCTTCTCTAACTGGCTACAAAAAGCAGGACTACTATGAGGCGCATCCCATTCTGTACCTGATGACACCGGAGAACAATTATGAAATAGAAGTATTTGCCGGATATGTGGCCAGTGTCAAAGACGATGCCTGGCAGATTACCTTTGATAGTGAGGAAAGCTTCCAAGCGTGGATTGGAAGAGCGATAGAAAAATCCACCTTTAGCAGCAACATCACGCCCGCAGTCACAGACCGTATTATTACGCTTTCGACCTGCAGTTATGAGTTTGACAATGCGCGATATGTGCTGGTGGGAAGGATCAATTGTTTTGAAACAGCTTGCAAAATCAAGTGAAGTCCGCTATAATAATAATGTCAGTATCAGTAATTGCTTTTTAGCGATTAGAGTTTTCCGGTTACACAGCGTCTGAGAGTATTTGCTTTCAGGCGCTTTTTTGTTTCTACTGCCTCTCTTCAATAAGAGGCACAGAACCAGTTTCGCGGAGGAGGGGACATTCCGTCCGCCTTTACAATTTAATACTTTGACTCCAATTGAGTCACAAAGGCACTCAGAGAAAGAAATTTCTTTGGGTGCTTTTTTTATATAAATCTGGAGTCTATACAGGCTCCCCCTATCCTTTGTTCCGGGGAGCCTTTTGGCTTATCCCGTTTATATATATAAAATTCAAGCGCTGAGCGCAGAAAGGAAATGTTTATGACGCTATATTTAGACGCAAGAACAAACTGCTCTGACCTGATGGTTGATTTCATCGAAGTTCAGCTATCAAACGGAGAGGTCGTATCTCTCAACTGGGATCAAAGCGGAATTGACCGTGATGATGCCGGATTTAGTGCCCGATATAAGGGAGTCTATCTCGGTGAAGAGCACGCAAACGGACGGCTGAATAATCTTCGGGAAATGAAGATTCAGATGGTTCAGGTATATACAGAGCTGGGTATTCCCGTAACATTCCAAATTGACGAGATGCTTTTTGTGGATGCAGAAGAAGAGCTGCGGTTCAAATCACCTTCTTATGAAGAACTGGAGGTGGAGTGATGGCAGCAAAATCACAAAGCCCAAAGTCTGCAAAAGATAGGTTGCAGGATGCGATTCGATCTCTTGGCACGATGATGGGACTGAATAATGCGTTCACCAAATTTCTGGAACTGACCGCCACTGCCTTAGGAGCTGTGCTGGATCCTGTCAACGCTAAAGAGCGCAATCAGCAGTATGAGGATGCTCAAAAAGGCTTAAAACCTGATGAGATATCTGAATTTGCCCGGATGACAGCGCTGCTGTGGTTGTCTGTGCTTGAATATAAGGAAGAGCCTGAAGATATTCTTGGAGATATTTATCACAGCCTGCGCCTCAATAACGAGTGGAATGGGCAGTTCTTTACCCCTGATCACATTGCGAGGCTGATGGCAAAGCTCTCTAACCCCGTTTCTGAGTCAGGCAGTGACGAAGGCTATGTGACGATTAACGAACCGACCTGCGGTTCCGGTACGATGGTCATTGCGTGCATTTGGGAAATGAAAAAGAGAGGCTTTGATTATCGAAACAAATCCTTCTTTGTGGCGCAGGACATTGATATCCGCTGTGTGTGGATGGCATATATCCAGCTGACTCTATATCAGATTCCGGCTGTAGTCATTCACAGCAACACACTGACAATGGAATCTTGGTCATACTGGTATACGCCAAATGCCACCCCGTACCTTATGGATCATATGAAACCGCAAGGTGATGAGACGGAGGTGGCAGGATGAACCGGGAACCAAATCAAGTTTATCTTGATATACCGCTTGCATTGGCATACGGTGAAATTTTGGTGTCGGCAGAACTCAAACAATCTGTTTGGGAGCTGAGGCTTACGGGACTGAGGCGGCTGCAAGCGCAGCTTACACATTATGAGAGACTTGGGTATAACAGTTCACTTTTAGAAGCAATTTCTGAAAAGAAATCTCAGATGGTTCTGCAGGTTTCTTCCCAGACTGAGCTTGACAAGGTGATCTGCCCGCGTGCTCCGCATTTTGATGGAAACAAGCTCATTCCGGATAAGTACAGCATTCCCGAGGAAGAACTGATCTGCTGGTGCGAGACATCTCTGCGAGGGCCGCTCAATGAGTATGGCCAACATCGGTATATGGAAGTCTTTCGGCAGGTATTTCCTGAGTACAGCAAAGTAATAGATATGAGGGAAAGCTTATGAAGATTTTATCGTTCGGCGCCGGAATGCAGTCAACTGCGCTCGCTCTTATGAGTTGTGAGAATGCGTTCGCAAAAACAGACGGCAAGGAATTACCTTATCCCCTGGTTCCGATCTACGACATCGTGATTTTTTGCGATTTGGGGTTGGAGCCGGTATGGGTACGCAAGCAGGCGGATTTTGTCCGCAGAGCCTGTGAAACGGCAGGAATCCGGTATAAAGAGCTGGACGCGCCTCTGTATCAGGACCTGATGCGTGATTTTGGAAAGAAGCGTGTTGTCAGTATCCCGTGGTGGACGATTGACGAAAAAGGGCACAAATCCAAATTTCCACGCAACTGCACGCTCGATTATAAGGTTCAGGTAATTTCAAAGTATGTCCGCTGGGAGCTGCTTGGATACCGAAAGCACCAGCGGCTGCGCGATGAGGATAAGAAAGCTCACGAGATGCACTTGGGGTTTAGCTTTGAAGAAAAGAAACGCTGCAAAGAAAGCCCGAATCCAATGTTCGTAAATAAGTTTCCGCTCGTCGATATGATGCTGGAGCGTAAAGACAACTATGCTTACATTAAAGATGTGTGGGGACTGGATACGAAGGCATCCGCTTGCTGCTTCTGTCCGTTTCATCGAAACTACTTCTTTGAGCATCTAAAGCACAATGAGCCGTCAACTTACGGGAAACTGCTCGCTGTGGATACATTGCTTGAGGAGAATTCACCCAAACCGCCGACTGAATCGAAACTGTATATCTCACGGAGCCGGAAACGACTACCGGAGCTTACTGCTGAGGACTGTAATGATGCGGAATGCTTTCTGTATCACGGCAATCCGGTATGGAATGGTTTTTAAGGGAGGTGCGAGTGATGGACAAGATCGTCATTGTTGTAGAAAAAGGTATGGTGCAGAGCGTTTACGGCACTCACCCATACCAGATTGACATTTACAAAATTGATTGAAAGGAGTTTGCGCCAATGAGTGCGAATAAGTACAAAACCAATCACGAGCGAATGCTTGAACTGATTGAAAAATTAAACGAAGCGGATCTGGCCTATTACAGGGATGATAACCCTATAATGAGCGACCGTGACTATGACATCCTGATGGATGAACTCAAAGGACTGGAGAAAGATACCGGTTTGATCCTTTCCAACTCTCCGACGCAGAAAGTGTCCGGAGAGATTCTGGAGGAACTGACACCGGTCCGTCATACCCGCCCGATGCTCTCTGCGGATAAAATCAAATCTGAGGATGATTTGATTAAATTCGCAGCCGGCAGAAATGTATTGCTGTCTTGGAAGATGGACGGTCTGACGCTGGTGCTCCGTTATGAACACGGTCAGCTGGTGCAGGCAATCACCCGGGGCCGCGAAGGTATCATCGGCGAAGATGTCACGCATACGGTGCTTTTTTTTCTTAATGTGCCTCTCTCCATACCGACAAAGGAATCTTTTGAGGTGCGTGGTGAAGGCGTCATTTCGTGGAATAACTTCAGAAAGATCAATATGAGTCTGGAGGAACCCTATTCCCATCCGAGAAATTACGCTTCCGGCAGTGTGCGCAAGCTGGATGCCAGCGAGGCAAAGAACAGGCTTCTTGAGTTCTGGGCCTTTGATTTGGTCAGTGACTATTTGGAACCGAAAAGTAAAGTCAGCCAGCAGGAGTTTTTGAAGCACAACGGCTTTTCCGTTGTTCCATATATCTACATCAAAGCAGGTACAAGCGAGGAGATGATTCGGAATGCCGTTGCGACAATGGATCCGAAGCATTTTGCGTATCCTGTGGATGGCCTGATTATGGAGTACGAGGATATTGCCTACGGAAAGAGCCTGGGTGCAACAGGACATCACGAAAACCGGCTGATTGCATTCAAGTGGGAAGATGAGTTACACGATACCAAGTTTTTGGGCGTTGAACTTGCTACCACAAGAACCGGTAGGGTAAGCATTACAGGAATTTTTGAGCCTGTGGTGATTGACGGAACAGAAGTCAGCCGTGCGTATCTGCATAATCTGGACAACTTTGAAAAGTATGAATTCGGAATTGGAGATACGGTAAAGGTCTATAAAGCCAATATGATTATCCCTCAGATTGCTGAAAATGTGACGAAGAGCGGAACCTATACGCTGCCGAGAAAGTGCCCTTGCTGTGGTGAACCACTTACGGTAAAAACCACAAGCGGCGGAACGAGGCAGCTGTACTGTGAGAACGATCATTGTGCAGCCAAACTCGTCCAGAAATTCGCCCATTTCTGTGAAAAGACCCGTATGAATATTGAAGGACTTTCCGCAACTACGCTGGAAAAGTTTATCAGCAACGGGTGGATTCGCAATTTTGGCGATCTGTACGAACTGGAGCAGCATCGTGAGGCAATTATCAATACGGAAGGTTTCGGCGTAAAGTCCTATGAGCGTCTGCAGGCAGCCATCGAAAAGAGCCGCCATTGTACGCTGGCAAAATTTATTGCCGGTCTTGGCATTCCGATGGTGGGAAGACACGCTGGCCGCGATCTCGACAGATACTTCAATGGTTCCTGGACGGCTTTTGAACAGGCAATTCAGGATGGCTTTGATTTTACACAGCTGCCGGATTTCGGAGAAACAATGCACAACAACATTTATCAGTGGTATGCGGATACCGATGAGGCAAAGCTTTGGCGTCCGCTGCTCGAAAAAATTGATTTTATTAAGGAGAATAATGATATGAACATCAATACAAATAATGCTTTCTTTGGGAAAGTCGTTGTTGCAACAGGAAAACTTGAGAACTATACCCGTGATGGTATTCAAATGAAACTCTTGGAACTGGGTGCAAAGCCTGCAAGTTCCGTAACCAAAAAGACAGATTACCTGATCGTTGGCGAAAAAGCCGGCAGCAAGCTTGCAAAAGCACAGCAGCTGGGTGTGAGAACGCTGACAGAGCAGGAATTTGAGGACATGATTGCCGAATAAGGCGATACAACAGTGGCGGAGTGGGAAACTGCTCCGCCATTCATTTTATGGAGGACTGACTATGAGCAATAGGAAAAAAACATTGGAAATTACAGGGTGTCCTTTATACCCCATTACGGTCGGATATTCAGCGTTTATTTGTGAGACAAATGGAATGCGCCGGACAAGTATCGTTTTGAGTATGGAGATGGTTTCTCAGACTGAAATTCAGTTTGAGACCTGTAACACAAATTATCATCTGCATCTCATCCCACAGGAGGTGACGGTATGAGCAGTGAGATCTTTTACGATAAAGCTTTTATCCGTGCGGGAGAAAAGTACATTCCGGTGGTCAATCATGGCTCGTCCAACTGTTTCGAGTTTGACAGCAGAGGGCGTGAGATTCCGGAAAAAACCTGGTCGGTGTTGAATCATCCTTATACGGAACGAATGCTGTTTACCGCTGATGAGATACGAGAAATCGCTGATTTCTATGAGGAGATCAGCATGAGCAATCGTGGCGGTACTAAAAAGAGCAGGAACAGGTCCTTTGAGGAGAATGAGTTTCGCCGCTGGATTCTGGCCGGAATGAAGTCAGCTCATACCGTGGAGGAATATATGGAATTTGGCAATCGGGTAATCGTTATTGATTACAGCGAAGATCGCTGGATGAAATACTCTGTTCCGACAACGGAGGCACTGCTGGACAAAATTCAGGAACTTGCGGATCGTCAGATTACCGTTGGTTTTTGGGATAATCGCCATGTGAACCGTCCGACCATGCGGCGCAGCGAGAGGCAGCCCTTTGATTTTAGTTCCTTGCCGGAATATTATGTCTTGCTTGGAAAACAGGGCTATTTTGTCAAGCGCAGCAGCAGACGGATATGTTTCGCTCAAAATGTGCAATCCACCCACTCTGCTATCCGTAAGTTCAAAACGGAAAAAGCGGCGCAAAAATATTTGACCGACAATCAGAAGTTCTTTTCCGGGTGTGCATTCACGGTTGAATGCGTACAGAACGGGGGTGCCTCTGAATGAAGAGTCAAAAGAGGATCGTTTTTGCCGTGTGGCAGAAGCGCGTGTCAATAAAATCATTAAGATGATGCGCCTGCTTGGAAACTGTTCAAACAATGCAGTCTATGCGTTTTCGCCTGAGCAGGTAGAACAAATCTTTGAAACTCTGCAATTTGAGCTGAAGCAAGCTCGCAAACAATATATTCAAACCACAAAAAAGCGATTTTCTTTATCTGACGATAGTGCTGATCATAGCTATCCCAGTTTGGAACTGCTTTTGCCGGACGGAACCAGTCTGACAGCAAAAGCAATTGATGACGAGAATTTCCCGGCTATCAATATTTACTGGGATGGAGCTGAATGCGAGTCTCACGAGGAAGTCGCTTTCGTTGAGTACAATCCCGAACGCAGCCCCTGCCACAAGGTCTGTATCGGAGCTTATCAGTCGGATCGAGACGACACAACTTATTACCAGCCATATATGGCAGAAAGGAATACAGATGAATTATAACAAACACACCGCGCTACGCCTTGAATGGTCTGAGGTTGGCCATATTGCTTCTCAGGCAATCGCTGATATTCTCGGCCGTTCTATCACTTGCGTAGGAAAAAGGGACGATGAGACTTACTGGGAGATTCAGTTTGTTGATTATCAGATGCCGCTTTCGGAGAAATTCAAAATACTGGAGCGCATCGGTGTCACGAAAGAACTGCAGAGAGAGTACGAATCGACTATCGCAACCAGCCTGTTTATGGAGGCGTCAAAGAAGCTATTACGCTATGCTTTGAAGATTGAATATGCTGAGGAGATTATCTCCCCACGCTATCTGTGGTTGGTAGGTGTTGAGGAAAAAGTGGCATCTTTTCGACCAGGATCTGTTACAGGCAATGTATGCCATAAAACGCTATCTTCAAAAACAGGAGGAACAAAATGAAAAACAATATTGGATGGATCATACATCTCTGCGCCAACGGTAACTGCGATGAGTGCGGAAAACGGGAAGAAGGCTTTTTGCCGTATACCTGCAATGCACATACGCATGGTATGGAAGAATACGGACATATGGACTTTCAACTGGTGTTGAAGGCTCACCCGGCGGAAATTGGACGCATTCTTAATACCTTCGGTTTATGGGTGCAGTCCGGCAGACGATTCAAAGCCGGCGATATGGTATCGGGTATTTTTCAGGACTGCAATGTTCGTTTGGATGAATTTGAGGAAACAGGCCGCACGGTCTTGCGTATCATTATTCCGGATGATGAGAATCGCTTTCCTGAGGATGAGGAATGTATGGAAGTATATCGTCTTCAGCTGCTGGAAACAGACGAACTCTGGAGAAAGGACGGTACAGTCTCGTGAAGGTTACAATCTATCAAATCGTTCCGGAACTGGATAATGATCATTTGATGTTTCGGGATTTCAAAAATCTGTGCATTGCCAGCGGCGGCGAATTGCCAGCCGAATGCTATGAGGCGGTGTACACGGGAGAAGTCAATGCGGTCACGCTTGAAGATGTGTATCGGATTTTCAATATAGAACATCCCAAAGGCTTCCGAGGACATTCATTGTCCCCATCGGATGTCGTGGAGATCTATAATTTTGCGGAGGAAAGCAGTTTTTATTATTGCAATCCGGTAGGTTTTTTGAAAATCCCGTTCGACAAGAAGAAAGCGTTTTCGGAAATCCAAAACCACGATTATGAGCAGTGTGAAATCATTCGCTGCGGAAATTTTTCCATTGTGTTTTTGGGAGAACAGGGAATGCAAAGCGTACACTGCTCAAAAGTAGTTCTGACTCGCAGCAAATACAGTATGTCACAACTGGGATACAGACTCAGATATTTCCCGTGGGGTGAGGATGGTTATCAAGATAAAGAATTCTTGTCTCGTCCGAAAGTGCTGTATGTGGAAAGCGGATTCAAAAGCATTCCGGTTTCAGCTTTTTATGAGCAGGCAGCCGAAATGCAGAATGGCTGGCACGGACGGCTTAGCGATGGTTGCTTGAAACTTGCAGAAAAATGGTGCCGTGAAAACGGATACTGGTGCTCGTATTTGCTGTAAAGCCATAGAAAGGATAAGCGATGAAAGAATTCTTACTAAAAATGATCCCCATAAAAACCACAGACCGATTCCCGTTTCGATGCAGGCAATGCGGCGCTTGCTGCAGAAGAGTGCGTGAAAGCGTACCCCTGGAGAGCCTGGATGTATTTCGTTTGGCAAAATTCTTCAGGGACAGCGGCGCAAAGATTCGGTCTATAGATGATGTTTTGGCTGAATACGCCGAGCCGGTACTGCTACACGAGTCAGGATATTTGACATTTATGCTCAAGACGGTTGGCGAAGATGATGCGTGCATATTTTTGAAGGACAACAGATGCACCATTCACGATGTAAACCCACGAGCTTGTCGTACATACCCGATTTCGATAGGACCGGATGGCAAAGGCGGCTATGAACAATTTATCAGTATGGAGCAGCCTCATCATAATAACGGTCCGCAGATGTCGGTCAAAAAGTGGGTACAAAGGCGTTGTTCCAAACAGGACTTTGCGTTTTGGGACGAAGAATACAACACTGTAAAAGAGATCGCACAGTTGCTTGAAAGAGCGCCGGAATGCGATAAACCCAGGGCACTGATGTTTTTCATCCGCTATAAGTATTCAGATTTTGATCTGGACAAGTCTTTTATCGAGCAGTATAAGCGAAATAACAATCGCTTGATTGCTGCGCTGAGAAGGCTTGCCGGAGAATGATAACGCCATAAAGGCAGAAAGGAAATCACGATGGAAAAACTTGTACTGATCTTTAAGGGCAGAGATGATTGGGACAGACCTGTTTATGAGTCAAATGGTCAGCTGTATGTGGATGTCAATCCGTATAGGAATCGCAGAGCGAATATCCATACGAAATGTGACAACGACTTTTACGGCGAGCCTGATATGCCGATCAGAGAAAGCCTGGAGGTAGAATTTGTTCCGAGCCGAGACACTTGGGACTAAACAGGATATAAGAAATCACAGCGAGGCGCCGACTTCCGGTGCCTCCACTATTTGTAGGAGGAACTCCAAAATGAAAGAAAGAAATATAGAACTATTTAAGCAGAGTCAGCTTGGGCTTGATGACACCTTCAAGTTTCACTGTACAATGTGTGGCAGATGCTGTATTAACCGAGAGGATATTCTTTTGCCGCCGAGAGATCTTTATGCTATGGCAAAAGAACTAAACTTTACTTCCAAAGAGTTTTTTGATAAATACTGTGAGGTATTTATTGGCTCCGATACCAGAATACCTGTTGTCAGGTTAAAACCCGTTGGTTCCGTCAAAAGATGCCCACTGCTGAAAGATCGAAGATGCTCCGTTCATCAAGCAAAACCGACCGTCTGTGCATTGTTTCCGATTGGCCGTTTTATGCTTTCAGAAAAGTCTGAAGGCAAACTGACAAAGCAGAAAACCGGATACTTTTTTGTGAATCCGGGCTGTGGAGATGATTCTGAAACACAGACCGTTCGCGATTGGCTGAACGCATTCGGCATTCCACTGGAGGATCCGTTTTTCAAAGTTTGGCAAGACGTGCTTATCAATTTGTCGATGGAAATGCAGAGAATTGAAAAAAGCGTTGGCGGTGAGTTGATGGACGATATTTGGAGTATGGTTTTTTGGGTTATGTACATTGACTATGATATGAAAAAAGACTTTATGGAGCAGTTTACAGAAAAGCAGTATAAGATGATTGCGCTGTTGAAGGCGTTGCCGCTCCCGAAAGGTGGTAAAAAATAATGGACGAAAATCGCAATCAAAATCAGATCATCCGAAAAGATGCCAGGAGCTGTTTTGTAGAAAGTTTGAGTGACGCATTTGAAATTGGAAAAGTGCATCTCGCATTTGCTACCTATGACCTGACGAGACCGGCAGGTCAGCGGCAGACCAACAACATTCATATCTATATTGCCGTGGATGAGTTTTTGGATTTATGCCGTAAGATTGAATGCGGTGAACTTAGGTATATGCTGCAAAACAAAAAACAAAACAAGGATATGACTCCCC
>ULSC01000953.1_pt1 | contig 12744 bp, 10 predicted proteins | sample 1955981 | NCBI WGS metagenome assembly ULSC01 (sample SAMEA4835698, study PRJEB28245) | human gut metagenome | biome: gut microbiome; material: fecal sample | place: Denmark | collected 2008
AATTACTTCCCCTGTACAGCCCCCAACATATTCAAATTTTCCAACCACAGCAGAAAACGGAGCGTTTTCGTTGTATGTATCCGTTGACTTAAGATACTTTCCCATCCCCGTTGCAAAATTGCTCCGCGAATTTTTAACTATCATATACTCCCCTGGCTGTAGTTCCTTTAGTGAAGGACTTTTCTTTGGAAACGCACTTTTCCCATAAAAAGAGAAATTATTTCCAAAATAATTGGTCATGACCATTCCGTCATTTTCGGTGTTATCCTCAAATACCATAACAAGATCCAGCTGGTATCTTTCCGTAATCCTGTTTAAAAGCATATTCAGCGACCCGTCTATATTTTTGGCGTGCGCCATAAGACTGATGGAAAATGCAAGGAATTCACGGTCTTCTGCGCCCATGTTTTCCCGCCGCTCAATGTTTTTAATTCCGTTTCTGATCATTCCCACATCTTTTGCACCGGCAATCTCATATCCATTTTTGCCCCCCTGCTTGGTACGATACATGGCATGATCCGCTTTTTCAAACAGGGAACTGTATGTATTTCCATCCCCACCGTTACAGGCGGCCAGACCAATACTTGCCGAGATCCTGTAGTGAATGGAGCCCCCCGTATAAACTTTGCAGAGTGCTTCTCCAAGATTTCCGGCACGTTCCTTTGCCTTCTCGAGTGTTGTGTTCTTCATCAGCACAAGGAATTCATCCCCACCGACCCTTCCGGTCAGATCATTGTTGCGGAAAAAAGATTTGATAATATTTGCAACATCTACGATTACGGTATCACCGAATGTATGCCCGAAATTATCATTGACACCTTTAAAATTATCAATATCAATCAGAAACAATACATGGGTTCCGTCTTCTGCTCCTTCCAGAAATGCATCGGTCTCCCTTTGGATTTCCAGCTTGTTGAGCAGTTTTGTCAGCGGATCTCTCCGCACTTCTTCCTGAAGATTCTTATCTTCATCAATATTAAAACTTCTTCCGATAATCCGGGTGATCCGTCCATTATGGTCTGCAATGCTCTTGTAATAAGTTCTAAACCAGAGATATTTCGGTGTCTCATTTTCCGTATGGATATTAAACCTTGTATCCATACTTCCGGTTTTTTCCTCTGTGGCAGCTTCTTTCATAGCCTTCAGAAAAAGCTCCTGATCCGGTGGACAGAGTGTCAGAACTTCTTCATCCACCGGAAAATATTGTTCGGAATAATCGTATTGTCCCCTCAGTTCCATCAGCCGGTACGAGCGCAGCATCGTCCAGTTTTCCACATCCAGATCAAACGGATATTCCAAAGACAGCTGTTCCATCAGCTCATATTTCTGGTTCAACAGTTTCTGATGTTCTTCCCGTCTTTTTTCCTCATCAATATCCCATAAAAATAAAACCACATATGGTTTTACATCGTAATGTGCCAGAACACTGCACCGCATCTCCACCCACCGGGTTTTCCCATCGGGGCGTACGATACGAAGCTGCATTTTTCCGTTGTCATGTGTCCGGACAACATTTTCCAATACACTGACCAGATTTGCATAATCTTCGTCATATACCATTTTTTGTGGTCTGGTTTCCCGCAGTTCCTTTTCCGTGTATCCAAGTACATCCGTAAACTCTGCGTTTGCCTCTTCCACTCTCCAGTCTGCCCCACAACTGACAATTGCAACTGCGACAGGCAGATCCAACTGTATAAATTCCCTATAATCCATAGCTTTGCCCCAATTTCGTTCAATTCTTTCTCCATTATATCATTATTTCTATACATTTCCAACAAGAAAGCGTTTTTCTTCTTGAAATATATCCCATGTCATGTTTATAATAGAATTTGTGATTTTATCATAGACATATTAAGTAAAGCAATGAGGTTTTCGTATGATTAGTGCAAATAACATTACTTTAAGATTAGGCAAAAAAGCCCTTTTCGAAGATGTAAACGTAAAGTTTACCGAGGGGAACTGTTACGGTTTGATCGGTGCAAACGGTGCCGGCAAATCTACCTTTTTAAAAATTTTATCCGGGCAGTTAGAGCCAACCAGCGGTGACATTGTCATCACACCGGGACAGCGTCTGTCTTTCCTGCAGCAGGACCACTTCAAGTATGATGAGTATACCGTACTCGACACGGTTATCATGGGAAATAAACGTCTGTATGACATCATGAAAGAAAAAGATGCCATCTACATGAAAGAAGATTTTTCCGATGAGGATGGTATCCGCGCCAGTGAACTTGAAGCAGAATTTGCAGACATGGACGGCTGGAATGCCGAATCCGATGCTGCCACCCTGTTAAACGGTCTTGGAATTCCGACCGAGGATCACTACACACAGATGGCAGACCTGCCGGGTGCCGCAAAAGTCAAAGTACTTCTTGCGCAGGCACTGTTTGGCAACCCGGACATTCTTCTTCTCGATGAGCCGACCAACCATCTGGATCTTGATGCCATCGCATGGTTAGAAGAATTTCTGATCAACTTTGAAAACACGGTTATCGTGGTTTCCCATGACCGTTATTTCTTAAACAAAGTCTGCACCAACATTGCAGACATGGATTACGGCAAAATCCAGCTGTATGCCGGAAACTACGATTTCTGGTATGAATCCAGCCAGCTTCTTGTCCGTCAGATGAAAGAAGCCAACAAGAAAAAGGAAGAAAAAATCAAAGAGCTGCAGGAGTTTATCTCCCGTTTCTCTGCAAATGCTTCCAAATCCAAGCAGGCAACTTCCCGTAAGCGTGCCCTGGAAAAAATCCAGCTGGATGACATCCGTCCTTCCAGCCGTAAATATCCGTACATTGATTTCCGTCCAAACCGTGAAATCGGAAATGAAGTTCTGACCGTAGACGGAATCAGTAAAACCATTGACGGTGTAAAAGTTCTTGACAACATTTCCTTTATTGTCGGACACGATGACAAAATCGCCTTTGTCGGTGGAAATGAGCTTGCAAAGACAACATTGTTTAAAATTCTCGCCGGGGAAATGGAACCGGATGAAGGATCTTACAAATGGGGAGTTACAACAAGCCAGTCTTATTTCCCGAAGGATAATACCGCCATCTTTGATTCCGATGAGCTGATCGTTGACTGGCTGACCCAATACTCCGAGATCAAAGACGCAACTTATGTCCGCGGTTTCCTCGGCCGTATGCTTTTTGCCGGTGAAGATGGTGTAAAAAAGATGCGTGTCCTCTCCGGTGGAGAAAAAGTCCGTGTCCTTCTCTCCCGCATGATGATCATGGGAAGCAACGTTTTAATCTTTGATGAGCCGACAGACCACCTGGATATGGAATCCATCACCGCATTGAATAATGGTATGATCAAATTCCCTGGTGTCATCCTGTTTGCCTGCCGTGACCATCAGGTCGTACAGACAACTGCGAACCGCATCATCGAGTTTCTTCCGGATGGAAGCATGGTAGACAAGGTTTCTACTTATGACGAATATCTCGAAAGTGATGTTATGGCAAGAAAACGTCAGGTATACAATACAACTGCAGATGAGGAGGCAGATGATTAATCTGTTACCCTCTGTCTGTTTGGTAAAAACAGGAAACCCTCTCTGCTGGTCTGTCCAGCAAAGAGGGTTTCCTGCATTTCGAAAACTCATTTTCAACTATTTTAAAACATATCTGTAAAAATATTTCCGCTGTTATAATTGTAATTATACGTGCCGTTCTTCGTATATGTATTGGATTTTGCGGCTTCTGACTTTGCATAGGACTCTGTCATGGCTGCCTTTGTTGCCACACTGTATGCATAGGAACCGGTTCCATTGAACAGGCTCTTTACTTTTTCTGTGTCTGCACCCTTAAACGTTGTCTCATCCACCGACAGCCTGCCGGTCTTTTCATCGACCGTAATTCCTATTTCCTTTAAGGGTTTCTCATTGTAAGAAGTCTCATTTTTCATAGAACTTACCGACCGGGAAATGCGGTTCGTCGATGACTTGCCGGCTGTATCCAGCATGGAGTTGTAATCATCCGCAAAACTCTTTACTGCTTTGTAGATCTTGTCCGTATCGTAGCTGCCCCCGGAATCCTTTGTAAACACCTTGTTGTTACTGCGGGTATACAATGCCTTGGCAGAGTCTGTCAGTTCCTTGGCATCGGACTCTATCGCAGCCAGCGTCTTGGTACTGTCTTTTGACGTTGATGTGGTCGTGGCCAGATCCTCGATCGTATTTTTGGTTCTGTCATCCGACTTCGAGGTGCCCTTCGTGGAATCCATTGAAAAATAAGAGCGCATTAATTTGCCATAAGAACCACTGCGAATACTTGCATACTCACTTAAATTGATTCCAAACAGGCCACTTCCTGTGCTTTTCGAAGAACCCAGACTGGAAAATAAAGTACTTACTGACGATGAATCATACATCGAAATTCCTCTCATAGTATCACCTCTTTCACACAATTCTTTCTTTTATCCTATCGCTTTTTCACTGTTTTTACAATACTTTTGTGGTATTTTTCCGTATTTTGGTTATAATTACGAAAAGATAACAATTTCTTTTCGTTTTGTTCATATTTTATTCACAATCAGATGCTATTATAAGAACATAAAAGAAAGCAAAGTTACTAACTTGTTATTTTTTCATAATTCGCCCCATTGTCCATTGGACAATGGGGCACTCCTCTTTTTATCAAGAAATTTCTTAAATGTCTTCTATCTGCCAGTCAATCGGCTCGATTCCATGTTCTTTTAGAAACTGATTTGCCTGACTGAAATGTCTGCATCCAAAGAACCCGCGATACGCGGAAAGCGGACTTGGATGCGGTGCCTTTAAGATCAGGTGCTTTGGATTTGTAAGCATCGGTATTTTGCTCTGCGCCGGACGTCCCCACAACATATACACAATCGGACGATCCTGCGCATTCACTGCCTGAATGATCGCATCCGTAAACTGCTCCCATCCTCTTCCCTGATGGGAATTTGCCTGATGCGCCCGCACCGTAAGCACGGTATTCAAAAGCAGTACACCCTGATCTGCCCATTTTTTCAGATAGCCGTTGTTTGGAATTTTACACCCCAGATCATCCTGCAGTTCTTTATAAATATTCTGCAGAGATGGCGGAATTTCTTTCTGATCCGGAAGGACAGAAAACGAAAGACCATGTGCCTGATGTTCATTGTGATACGGGTCCTGTCCCAGAATCAGTACTTTTACCTCACTAAGCGGTGTAAAATGCAGTGCATTAAAAATATCCTCTGCCGGCGGATACACAACCGTGCGGCTATACTCTTCTTTCACAAACTGATACAGCTGCCGGTAATATGGTTTGGCGAATTCCTCACGGACTGCCGGAAGCCAGTCGTTTGTTATCATTGCCATAATTTCATTCACTCCTATCTACGCACGGAGACACCGCGGTCTGCCAGATAGTTTTTCAGATCCATGATCTCCAGCTCCTTATAATGAAACAGGGACGCTGCCAGTGCTGCATCTGCATGTCCCTCTGTCAGGGCCTCATAAAAATGTTCTTTTGTGCCCGCACCACCGGATGCAATCACTGGAATGGAAACATTGTCTGCAATCTGTCTGGTCAGTTCAATATCATACCCTGCCTTTGTTCCATCGCAGTCCATGCTGGTCAGAAGAATTTCTCCCGCACCAAGTCTGTTAGCTTTCATTGCCCATTCTACAGCGTCAAGCCCGGTATCAATACGACCGCCGTTTTTGTAAACATTCCAGCCACTTCCATCCTCTCTTCGTCTGGCATCAATGGCGACTACCACACACTGGCTGCCAAACTTGTCCGCTGCATTTCCAATCAGCTCCGGTGTATTGATTGCGGAAGAATTAATGGAAATCTTGTCGGCACCTTCCCGAAGCAGTACCTTAAAATCCTCCACCGTACGGATACCACCGCCTACCGTAAACGGGATAAACACCTTCTCTGCAACCTTACGCACCATGTCTACCACCGTTGCACGGTGATCGGAAGATGCGGTAATATCCAGAAAGACTACTTCATCTGCGCCCGCCTTGTCGTAAGCTGCTGCGACCTCTACCGGATCTCCGGCATCTCTTAAATTCACAAAGTTAATGCCTTTTACCACACGTCCGTCATTCACATCCAGACAAGGAATAATTCTCTTCGTAAACACTATGCATTTCCTCCCTGCAGCTTTGCAAAATTTTTCAAAATCGAAAGTCCAACCGTACCGCTCTTTTCCGGATGGAACTGACATGCAAATGTATTTCCGGATTCTACCGATGCATGAATTGTCGTACTGTACTGTGTGGTTGCTTTCACTATCTGTTCATCCGCTGCTTTCAGATAATAGGAATGTACAAAATATACATACGGATTTTCCTCCAGCCCAGCAAAAAGTCTTCCGTCATTCTGTAAATGCAGAGAATTCCACCCGATGTGCGGAATCTTAAGTCCCGACTGATCCGGAATCCGCAGAATCTGTCCGTCCAGCACATGGAGTCCCTCTACACCCTGACTCTCATCGCTTCCCTCAAAGAGAAGCTGCAGTCCCAGACAGATGCCAAGAAATGGCTTATTTTCCGCTGTCACCTGATGAATCACCTTGTCCAGCTCGTATTTTTTCAATTGTTCCATCGCATCGCCAAATGCACCGACTCCCGGAAGAATCACTTTGTCTGCGGTCTCAATCTCGTGAAAATTACGTGTGATCACACAGTCTTCTCCGAGAAAATGCAATGCTTTTTCCACGCTTTTTAAATTTCCAGCGTTGTAGTCTATTATTGCAATCATATAGGTCTTACTCCTAAATTAACAGTCTCCTGCCTTACTTTCTGCTATTTTTTTATCCCAGCCCAAGTTCTTTCAGCTTCTGATGCAATTTTACCGTATAATCATCCCGCTTTCTGGTCTGGTAGATATCCAGTGCCTCATCCCCTGTCATATCATAATCTTTCAGCAGTGCTTTGATAATCTTTCCTCCGATCTTCTCCAGCTGATCTTCACAGCCATACTCTTTGGCATTTTTCTGGTTCAGGTCATAACGCCCATATGCACATACCAGTGCATCAAGTGCATCAATTTTTGAACCGTAATTATCAAATACGAGATATGCCTGATACTTTTCCGAGACAGCAGCAAGAGTTGCCAGCTGATGATAAAGCTTTTCATCGCGCTCCTTGATCGAAAGCCCCTGCAGCTTACTGTATGCCTCCACATAAGAACCCTGCTCATATTTTTCCTTTGCCTGACTTAAGTTTGCCTGATACCCCAAAAGATTTGTCACAATCATGACAAATGCAAACAATGACACTGCCATAAGAACAATCGCAATCACCGGTCTCTTTGGCAGCGGCGGTGTGTTATCCACTTCCTTAGGTTTTTTCTCCTTTTTCGGTTTCGGCGGTTTTGGCTGTTTTGGCTTCTTTTCTTTCTTCGGTTTTTTCTCTTTTTTCGGTTTTTCCTTTTTCTTTTCCGGTTCCCTTCCGGCATCACCGCCTGTACCTTCAAGTTCCTTTAAGATCTGCTGGTTTTCCTCCGAAAGTTCACTGACATCCGCTCCCTGTGTATTTCCAATGTCAACCGCCTGCTTTTCTTCCTCATCATCCTCTCCGAAAATAATCCGGGAAAGTTTCTGCCAGAAGCCGCCTTCTTTCTCTTTTTTCTCTTTCTTATTCTTTTTCTTTTTTTTATTTTTCCCATTGGAAGGGGTTTCTTCTGCCTGTGCCGGTATGTCTTCCTGCTCTGTAAGTTCTGGAATCTTATCTGCCTCTTCTTCCTGTGGATTCATTTCCGATCTTGCAAAATCACCGATGGAATCAGCTTCTTCCAAAGGTTTTCCATCTTGATCAGAAGAAAGCATATCCCCCAGATCCGATAAATCCTGATCTCCGGAAAGCATATCCATAAGATCCGAATCCGAAAGCCCTGACAGATCCAGTTCTCCATCCTCTTCTTTTGGCAGATTGCTGTCAAACGTTCCGACTGCATCATCAAGTGTATTCACCTCGAAATCACCCTCATCGGGTGGTATTGCAGTTTCCAACGGACTTTTCCCCTGAAAACCGGTTTCTTCTTCCTTTGCTGCATCCCCTGTCGAAAAATCATCCTGTGGAATATTATCGAGCAGATCATCCAGGGAAGCGTCAATCTGTGTGGCTTTTTCTTCCTGTTTTTTTTGATTCAGGCTCTCGGTATACTCCGGAATATCTTCCTTGAGCAGTTCTTCCTCAAACTCCCTCAAAAAATCTTCTTCATTTTTCGCTTTTGCCTTTTCCTTCGTTTCTTCTTCTCCAAACAATTGCTTTTCAAAATCATCTCTCAGAACCTGTTTTGCTGTCGGCTGTTCCTTCGGATGTTCCGTTTCTTCTCCATGCATGGAATTTAATAATTGATCCAGATAATTTTCCGATGAGTGGTCTCCCATGTGTTTTTCTCCATTCCATCTGTTTATTCCATAAACCTGCAAAGGGATGTGATGAAGCCATCACACCCCTTACTGTTTTGCCGGAATTTATTTGTTTCTCTTTGCAAGTAATTCATCAATGGCATCTACAAGACTTCCGATTTCAGGTTTGGTCAGCTGTGCATCTGCACCAAGCGACTCCCCTTTTCTTCTCATTTCCTCATTTACAAGAGAGGAGAAAATGATAACCGGAAGATGTTTCAGTTTGTCATCTGATTTGATCAGCTTCGTAAGACGATGTCCGTCCATCTGGGGCATTTCAATATCGGTAATGACACAATGAACGTTCTCGTCCAATGTCCCCGCCTTTTCAAATTCCTGAATCTTGTCCCATGCTTCCTTTCCATTACATGTAACAATCAGTTTTTCGTATCCTGCTTTTTTCAGGCAGTCCGTAATCAGACTGCTCAGCAACGGAGAATCCTCTGCAATCAGAATTGTATCCTCGCTCCGGCTTCTCTCCCCGATCTGTTCAATATCATTGACCCTGAGACCGGTTTCCGGACTGATGGATGATACAATTGCCTCAAAGTCAAGAATAACAACCAGTTTTCCGTCCATCTTGATCACACCAGTTGCAACACTTCCGTCTTCTCCATTAATCGTAGAATCCGGTTTGATGATCTCATTCCATGATACACGGTGAATTCCTACCACCTGATCCACATGAAATGCCACATCAAGTTTATTAAAATTCGTGATAATAAACAGACCTTCCTGTCCATCATCCTCCATGCCAAGACACTTTTTCAGATTGATGACCGTAATCATCACCTCGCGCGGCATAAAAATGCCTTCTACGCTCGGATGTGTATTCGGTACAGGAGTAACCTTCTGGTATGACAAAATCTCCCTGATCTTTGCCACGTTGATTCCGTAATGATTATCTCCTAATGTAAACTCTAAAATTTCTAATTCGTTCGTCCCTGACTCTAACAGAATATTTGTATCCATATACGTCCTCCCGCACTTTTCTGTATTGGTAATCCCTTATGTTTATTATATCATATTTTGTAAAATTTGGGGGCATTTATTTGTATTTCAGAGAATAAATTGTATCTTTTATTTCTGCATACAGTGTCTCACCCGAAATTTTATCAGCCTGGTCTTTCGGAATCTGAAACAGTAAAACCGCTGTTTTCTTCTTTCCGCCCCTGATGGTTTCCCCATAAGAGGAAAGACTTCTGGTTCCGAGCGAAGCAGTCTCCTTTATCCTGTTTTTTCCGTCAAAACATGCATAAAATGTAATACCGAGTTTTTCTGTATCCAGCCTGACCTTTTTCTTCCCCTTATTTTTAATTTCAAACTTCATCACAACAAGTTTGTTTCCATCCTCAGGAGTTACTGCAAAATAGTCTCCCTCTTGATAGATATTCTGAACCCTGTATCCTTTGTAAGAAACGGTCAGACCCGATGCATGTCCGATTGCCTCGGCGATCGGCATCGTCTCCATCTCCTGTGTCTGGGTTTCTCCCGTGGCATCTGACGCCATGTTGTTGTCCGCACTCTGGGTATTCTGGCTCTCCGGCATCTGGCTGTCCTGTTTTTGTGTTTCCTGTGTCTCTTCGGATGAAGCGGCTGTCATTCCGTCTTTCTGCTCAATATTATACTTTGCAAGAATATGCGCCGAATACTGCACGACCAGATTTTCTTCGTCCTCTGACAAATCATACATCTGGGTTCCACAGCCTCCCAACAGGAGTATTGCTGACACTGCCATCACAGGCAGACTTATTTTCTTTTTCATACTCTTTTACCCTCTTGTCACTTTTGCCCTATAATCTATGTTTTATGGTATCATATTCTGAAAAATAAGACAATCTTTTCTTTGCATTAATTATTGGTCTCCAATTCCATCCAAAACTCCACACCGTCCGGGTGATTGACTGCACCGCATTTCTGATGAAAAGAATCCATGATTGCCTTGACAATGGACAATCCGATTCCGCTTCCACCATATTCACGTGTTCTTGCTTTGTCTACTTTATAGAATTTCACCCAGATCTTGTCAAGATCCTCTTCGGGAATCGGGTCACCGGTATTAAACACACTCGTGCGTACCAGATGGTCATGTTTTTGAAAACGAATGGTAATCTTTTTTTCTCCTGCCGCATGGTTCATGGCATTGGTCAGGAAATTCGTAATCACCTCTTCCACCTTAAACTCATCCCCCCAGACATATACCGGACCTTCCCTGTAAAATTCGATATTCACCTGTTTTTGTGCCGCCATGATGGATGCAGACTGGATCACGCCGTCAATCAGCTCCGTGATATCAAACCGTGTCATTTCCACGGTATCATTGCCAAACTCCAGCTGATTGAGTGTCAGCAGCTGCTTTACCATATGATTCATCTTTTCCGATTCATCCATAATCACATCACAGTAAAAATCACGGCTCTCCGCATCATCATTGATGCATTCTTTTAATCCTTCCGCATATCCCTGTATGAGTGCCAGCGGTGTTTTCAGCTCGTGTGAAACATTCGAAAGAAATTCTTTTCTCATTTCATCGATCTGTTCTTTTTTCTCGATATCCTGCTGCAGGCTGACGTTTGCTGTCTTTAGTTCCGAAATCGTCTCTTCCAGTGTCTCCGACAATTCATTCATGGAATTTCCAAGTTCATCAATCTCCCGGCTCACATGACGTACCGGTATATACTTTGCATCAAAATCCAGCTGTGTCATCCTTCTTGCAATATCGGATAAGGCATGGATCGGATGGGAAATTCCTTTCGAGAGAACGATGATCAGAATCACACTTAAGATGATGGCTCCCGTGCTCACCATTACAAAAAACTGGTTTGTTATGCTCGCACTTTCCCGAATGCTTTCCACAGCCGCACGCATGTAAAGATTGTTTCCATTTTTTAAAGTTCCCAGAAGAACCAGATACTCCGACTGCAGCCGTTCATCGGTCTGCCGAAGCAGCGTATAATCCTTTCCGGATGAAAGCACCTGCACACGGCTGCGGTCACTTCCATACAGCCAGTCCTCCATCTGCATCTGAAAACGCTGTGCACTGCTGTAGGAACTCCATATCAGGTTTCTGTCCTGATCTGCAATAAGCATATTGATATTTCCGTTTGCACAGATTCTCTCGAACTGCACATACGCATCATCACTGGAATCCCCCTGCTTTTCACAAATCAGCCTTACCTGGTCAAAACTGCTTTTTAACTCTTTTTCCTTATGAAAAATATAATATTTTTCCAAAAAGGTGGTATTAAAAAACCAGCACATCGCAACCGTTCCCGCAACAATGACAACCATCGTCAAAATCAGCTGCCACGTCAGGGAAGTCTTTTGTTTCTTTTCCATTTAGGACACCTCAAACTTGTAACCCATTCCCCATACGGTTTTTATATAACTTCCACATGCCCCGAGTTTATTTCTCAGTTTTTTTACATGTGTATCAATCGTCCGTGCATCCCCAAAATAGTCATAATTCCACACACTGTTTAAAATGCGTTCCCTCGAGAGGGCAATCCCCTGATTATTCATAAAATATTCCAGCAGTTCAAACTCCTTGAAACTGAGTTCTACCGGATTTCCCGAAATTTTCACCTCGTGCGCCGTCTTATCCAGAATAATCTCTCCTGCCGTCTTAAGATCGGCCGCATCGCCGATCTTATTGGTCCGGCGCAAAATCGCTTCGACACGCGCCACAAGAATTTTCGGTGAAAACGGTTTGGTTATATATTCATCAACCCCAAGGTCAAATCCCATAAGTTCATCACTCTCATCACTTTTGGCCGTGAGCATGATGATCGGGACTTTGGATGTCTGACGGATTTCCCTGCAGACTTCCCAGCCGTTCATCTTTGGCATCATCACATCCAGAATCAGCAAAGCGATCGCTTTGTCTTTATAAAAAATATCCAGTGCTTCCTCTCCATCTGCTGCTTCTAAGACTTCATAGTTCTGCCGGGTCAAAAAATCCCGTACCAGCTTCCTCATCCGGCTCTCATCATCTACCACAAGGATCTTCACTTTGTCCATCTCTATTCTGCCTCCTGTTCCGTCAGTCTCAATTCCCTCTCCTCAAGCTGGCTTTCCCGTTCATCCAGCTGTTTTTCCCAGATTTCGTATTTATCAATCACCTTATTTTCATAGTTTAAAATCGTCACATTATCTTCGCTGAGCCATGTAATCACAAGCATCCCAATGATGCCAAGTGCAAAAACAACTGCGAAAAATGTACTGATGTGAAACAGTTTCTGATAATCCCGGTTCTTCTTCCGGCGGTTTTTACTGACCACATGCTCTTTGTTTTTCTGTCTTTTTTTCTTCTGCTTTATTTCCTCTTTGCTTCTTTTTTCTTTTGAAACCATTCCTTCTGGTTCA
>ULSC01020065.1_pt1 | contig 12353 bp, 10 predicted proteins | sample 1955981 | NCBI WGS metagenome assembly ULSC01 (sample SAMEA4835698, study PRJEB28245) | human gut metagenome | biome: gut microbiome; material: fecal sample | place: Denmark | collected 2008
ATACAAATCATTTTATATGATTTGATGGGCTTTTTTTATTTTGTTTTCTCGTTCACATGGATTATAATCGTTTATTTTCCTTTAGATTTAAGTTAAAATAGTAAGTAGACTTGAGGTGGTTTTGTGATTGAACAATTGTCAGTAAAAGATTATGTATTATTCAAATCTTGTATCATAGACTTTACAGATGGAATGAGTGTGATTACCGGAGAAACAGGTGCTGGTAAATCATTATTAATTGATGCGATTGGCTATTTGAGTGGGAATCGAATTAAATCGAATGTGATTCGTAATGGAAAAGATAAGGCAATCTTATCGATGGTTTTAACATCGAATGATAGAGTCAATGCGATCTTAGAAGAGAATGGCTTTGAAGTTGATGATCAAGTGATTATTTCGCGTACTATTTTAAATAATAATAAGAGTACCGTACGCATCAATCAACAGATCACTACACTATCTTTTGTGCGTAAGATTGTCAATCTATTGGTCGATATTCATTCGCAAATGGATACGTATCGTTTAATGGACACATCGGTTCAAATGGAATTGTTGGATAGTTATGCGAAGACTATGGATTTAAAAGCTTCTGTAAAGGAAGCGTATGTGAAGTATTCAAATGTCTTACATGAATTAGAAACATTAAAAAACGAAGAATTTTCGGATGCCGAATTGGAATTTTTAACGGCACAGTTGGATGAAATTGAGAATGCGAACATTCAAGAAGATGAATTGGATGCATTAAATGATCAGATTCACGAGGCAACCAGCTGGTATAAAAATTCAGAGGATATTTCGTCTTGTCTATATGAAATTGATAAAGAAAATGGAGCGTTAGATTCTTTATATACTTTATATAAACAAGCTTCAAAATCACCCATCTTAAATGACTATGAAGAATCATTCAAAAATTTATATTATTCTTTGCAAAGTGTGGATGAAGAATTAAAGCATATGCGTGATACACATTCTAATGATTCTTTAGATTTGGATAGTCTACAAAGTCGTCAATATTTGATCAAGAAATTATATCGTAAATATGGTGGTTCATATACGAGTTTAATGGAGTCTAAAAAGAGTATCACAGATAAGATCGATCGAATTATTCATCGTCAGGATGTGTTTGATAAATTAGAGAAAGAAAAAGAAGAATCGTTTACGGTGTATATGAAATTGGCAAATGCATTGTCATTGAAAAGAAAAGAAGTCTTTTCTCAACTCGAATCAAAGGTGATGGAACATTGTAAAGACTTGATGTTAGAAAATGCTCGCTTTATGATTTCTTGTATGGAAAAGAAACCTTCAAGCAATGGAATTGATGACATTGAATTTTTAGTTTCTATGAATCCAGGACAGGATTTTTCAAGTTTGAGTACTTCTGCATCTGGAGGAGAACTTTCAAGATTGATGTTGGCATTAAAAGTGGTGTTCCAAGCAACGAACGGCATTGAAACCATCATCTTTGATGAAATTGACACGGGTGTGAGTGGTAAAGTTGCCTTAGCTATGGGTGCTAAGATGAAGGCTTTATCCAAAAATTACCAAGTTTTATGTATTACCCATTTGGCAAGTGTTGCCGTCTATGCCAATACACATTATTTGGTCAATAAAAAGGCATCCGCAAGTGAAACCATCACAAGTGTACAAGAACTTGATCAAGACAAAACGATTCAAGAATTAGCTGTAATGACAAGTGGGGAAGCGAGTCAAAAAGCGAAAGAATCGATGCAAGATCTATGGGTGAAGATTCATGGCTAGAGTCATATTACATATTGATTTAAATGCCTTTTTTGCGAGTTGTGAAGAAATAAAGAATCCGGATTTAAAAGAGTTTCCGGTTGCGGTAGGTTCCACTTCAAAGCGAGGCGTGATCTCAACTGCGAACTATGAAGCCAGAAAATATGGTTTGCATAGTGCGATGCCTGTTTATGAGGCTTTGCGTCTATGTCCAGATTTAGTATTGATCCAAGGTGATTATGGCTATTATCGTTCCATGTCAGCTCAGTTTTTTGCGTATTTAAAAACATTTACCCATCAAATTGAACCGGCGAGTATAGATGAGTGTTACATGGATGTAACGGATATTATTAAGCGTTATAAAAGGCCTTTGGATCTTGTGTTTGAAATTCAAAATGGTGTTTATGAAAAGTGTCATTTGAATTGTTCGATTGGTGTTGCGCCCAATCGTTTTCTTGCGAAAATGGCGAGTGACATGCGTAAGCCAAAAGGAATCACGGTTTTAAGAAAGTCGGAGCTTTCAACAAAACTATGGCCTTTAAAGATCCATGAAATGAATGGCATTGGTAAAAAGAGCGTGCCTATTTTAAATGAAATGGGTATTTATACAATTGGTGATTTTGCGGATGAAAAGAATGAACAAAAGATCATTCATAGACTAGGAAAATCGTCTTATTCTTTGATTCAAAAGGCAAGAGGGAATTCGAGTGCGACTTTATGTTATTCAACTACACAAAAGAGTATTTCGATTTCTAGAACATATTCCAATGATCTATATTCAATTGATGAAGTGAATAGTTGTCTTGAGAATATCGTTCGAGAACTAACGCATAAGATGCAGCAAGAAAATCAAAAAGGAAAACTTGTTACGTTAACTTTACGAGATACAGCGTTTCATAATGTGTGTCACAGTATGAATTTAAGTCAGTATGCGAATACGTATCCTATGATTTTTGGGGCTTGCCGGCAATTGTTAGAAGAATATTTTGAACCCATTGGCTATCGCTATATAGGTGTACATATTGGGTCTTTAAAAGATGCCAAACAGATTGTAGAACAGATTGATTTATTTGAAGCTCCACAAGAAAATACGGATTTTATATTGAATCGTCTGAATGAAAAAATGGATAGTAAATGTTTTATAAAGGCGAGTGATTTATTGAAGAAGGAGGATGCCAGTTGAGTTTAACTTTAGATTATTTTATGGATGAAAGCTTGAAGTTATATCAAGATAAAGAGCATTTTCGTTTTAATACAGATACAAAACTTTTAGCTAAATTTGTGCATTTAAAAAAACAGGAGCGCATTTTAGATATTGGTACCAATAATGCGGCTTTACTCGTTTATTTTGATCAGTTTAATGTCAAAGAACTTGTGGGTGTTGAAATATTAGAACAGACTAGTAAGGTTGCTCAAAAGAATGCGGATATGTTTATCAAGCATCCTGTAAAAATTGTCAATCAGCCAATACAAAGGTATGAAGATGATTTGTTTGATGTGATTGTTTCCAATCCGCCATACTTTAAAATGGATGCCAATCAGCTACCGGAACAATTGAATTTTCGACATTTAGGAAGAATGGAAGAGAATTTGACTTTGGAACAATTGGTCTTCCATGCGAATCGATTATTGAAGAGTTATGGGCGCTTTTATATGGTGCATCGTCCGAATCGTTTAAATGAGATCATTAAAGTTTTGTATGCAAATCAATTTAGTATTCGTAACTTGCAGTTCGCATATGATCATCGTGACAACCAAGTTAAATCGGTGTTGATTGAAGCCATAAAAGAGTCAAATTGTGACATGAAGGTATTAGAACCAATTTACATTTGATTTGTGTTATAATACTTTTATGGAATTAAAAGATGCATTTGAGGATTACCGCTTATATTTGAATGTTCTACAAAGAAAATCAAAGAAAACGCAACAATCGTATCTTCATGATATTGAGGTGTATTTAAATTTCTTAGGTAAAAGAAATATTTTGTTGTGCGAAAACATTTCAGTTTTGGATATCGAAGACTTTTTGGATGTCTATGCCGAAAATCACATTGCCTCGAGTGTCAATCGTATGATTGCGAGTATTCATTCTTTTCATTTGCAGATATCGATTGCGCATCCTGAAATCAAAGATGTGTCTTTATTAATTCATGGGATGAAATCATCTAAACATCTGCCTGTCTATTTGTCGGTGGATGAGGTAAAAAAAGTTTTTTCATCTTTTCAAGACAATCAGATCGACCAATATAATAAAACGATATTAGTTGTATTATATTCTTGTGGTTTGCGTGTAAGTGAGCTTTGTGAGTTAAAATTGAATGATGTACATTTGGCGGAAGGTATCTTAAAGGTCAAAGGTAAAGGGGACAAGGAACGTGTGATTCCGATATCTTCGTATTGTATTTCACAAATGAAATATTATTTAGATTCCATTCGTAGTGTTTGGGATGTAAAGAATGTTTCGTATTTTTTTGTGAATCGTTTAGACCGTCGTTGTACTCGGCAATATGTGCATTTAATGATCAAAAATAAAGTGAATGAACTAAATTTGAACCCTAAAATCTCAGCACATAGTTTCAGACATTCATTTGCGACACATCTTTTAGATGGGGATGCGGATCTTAGAATCGTGCAGGAGTTGTTGGGACATTCAAACATTCAAACGACGCAGATCTATACACATATTCAAGATCAGCGTTTAACAAGTGTATATGATCGTTGTTTTCAAAAAATAGAAAAGCCAAAGGAGGAATAGTATATGTCATGTGAAGGTTGTCCTTCTCAAGGAAAATGTGGTAAGAACAGTGAAACATGTGGAATTCAATCGAATCCAGATAACCACATCAAAAATATTATCACTGTAATGTCTGGTAAAGGTGGTGTTGGTAAATCCACAGTTACAGTCATGTTGGCTAAGGCAATGGCTAAAAAAGGTTTAAAAGTAGGTATTATGGATGCCGATATTACAGGTCCTAGTATTCCTAGACTTTTAGCTTTGACAAACCAGCATGCGTATGGAAATGAAAAGCAGCAATTGATTCCAATTGAATCCAAAGAAGGTATTAAAGTGATGTCTTTAAACTTCTTGGTACAATCTGAATCTGATCCAGTGATTTGGCGTGGTCCAGTCATTGGTGGGGTTGTTAAACAATTCTATACAGATGTTGTTTGGGGTGATTTGGATGTCTTATTGATTGATATGCCTCCTGGAACTGGAGATGTTGCCTTAACAATTATGCAGTCCATTCCAGTACAAGGTGTTGTGATGGTATCTACGCCTCAGCCAATGGTAAGTATGATTGTAGAAAAAGCTTGTCACATGTGTGAGAAGATGGAAGTCAAAGTTCTTGGTATCATCGAAAATATGGCATATTTGGAATGTCCAAATTGTCATGAAAGAATTGAATTCTACAAGAAGGAAGATGTGGAAACATTGTGTAATTCAACTTGTACAAAATTATATGGAACACTTCCTATGTTGGATTTAATTCGTGATATTAATGAATATGATGCATATTCTAAGGAACAACAAGAAAAAGTAGATGCGTATGTAAGTGATATTGCGACTGAAGTCTTAGAAGATATTGCCTAATGGAGTATGTACTTCATCGTAAGTCCAATTGTAAAAAAATAAAAATACGTGTAGTCAAAGGAGTCGTTCAGGTGAGCGCTCCTTTCTATGTTTCTAAAAGGGAAATTGATGATTTTGTCAAAGAACAAGATGCTTGGATCAAAAATCAATTAACTAAGTATACTGTTTCAAAAGAAAATGATAAGATTCCTTTATTGGGTAACGAATATAGATTACATTATATCGATCAACGAAAGTGTTATGTTGAAGATCATGATTTATATTTGTATCCAGATACAAAGTTGATTCAACTATTTTTGAAGCAGAATGCCAAAAAGTATATTGATCTTCGTTTTGAATTCTTTTGCGAACAATTACACATACAGAATATTTCTTTACAATATGGCTTTTATAAAAGTAAATGGGGCAGCTGCACACCAAGTAAACATAAGATTTGTTTCAATGTGAATCTTATATTTATGCCTTTAGAATTTGTGGATGCGATCATTCTTCATGAATTAGCGCATTTGTATCATTTGAATCATTCAAAGGAATTCTATGATTTACTATGCACTTGGATGCCAAACTATAAAGAGATCATGAAGAAAAATAAAAAGAATCCAATACCAAATTTGTATTAAAAAAGAGCTCAACTTGAGCTCTCATTTTTTATACGTTAATTGCGGCATGCATTCCTAATGCATCTTTTTCTTTAGCTAGAATTGGATCAATGAAGTCTTTAAAGAATTCTTCTGTTTGTTGAACAGAACGTCCAACGAAGTTTTCTGGTTTCATGATGGAAAGAATTTGTTCTTTTGTCATGCCAAATTTTGGATCTTGTGCAATACGGTCGATTAAATCGTTTGGTTTACCTTCTTCTTTAACAACACGACCAGCTGCCATTGAGTGTTGACGAATCAATTCGTGTAATTCTTGGCGGTCTCCACCGGCTTTAACAGCGTCCATCATAATATTTTCTGTAGCCATGAATGGTAGTTCTTTTAATAAGTTAGCTTCTACAACTTTTGGATATACAACTAAACCATCGCTTACATTTAAGTAAAGATCTAATAATCCATCCGTAGCTAAGAAGGCTTCGGCAATCGAAATACGTTTGTTTGCAGAATCATCCAATGTTCTTTCAAACCATTGTGTACTTGCCGTAATTGCAGGGTTGATGGAATCGGCAATGATGTAGTTAGCTAGTGCTGCCATTCTTTCAGAACGCATTGGGTTACGTTTGTAGGCCATTGCGCTAGAACCGATTTGTGATTTTTCAAATGGTTCTTCGATTTCTTTCATATGTTGTAATAAACGAATATCATTACTGAATTTGTGTGCACTTTGTGCAATTTGAACTAAAACTTGTAATACTTGTGTATCATATTTACGAGTGTATGTTTGTCCGCTGACTGCGAAATATTGGTCGTAACCTAATTTTTCACAGATCTTTTTATCTAAAGCTTTAACTTTGTCTGTATCTCCTTCAAACAATTCCATAAAGCTTGCCTGTGTACCTGTTGTACCTTTGCATCCTAATAATTTTTTATTGTCTAATAAATGCTGGATTTCAATGTAGTCCATATATAAGTCTTGTGCCCACAAGCTAGCTCTTTTACCTACAGTTGTTGGCTGAGCTGGTTGGAAGTGAGTAAACGCAAGACATGGCATGTCTTTGTATTTTAATGCGAATTCTTCTAATTTTTCTAATACATTGACGATTTTCTTTTGTACAAGCTCTAAAGCTTCGTGCATGATAATTAAATCTGTATTGTCACCAACGTAGCAGCTAGTTGCTCCTAAGTGAATGATTCCCTTAGCTTTTGGACATTGTACTCCATACGCATATACGTGTGACATAACATCATGACGTACTTCTTTTTCTCTGGCTTTTGCGACATCGTAGTTGATATCTAAAGCGTGTGCTTTTAATTCTTCGATTTGTTCTTCGGTAATGTCTAATCCAAGTTCTTTTTCTGACTCCGCAAGAGCAATCCAAAGTCTTCTCCATGTCGTAAATTTTTTGTCGTTTGAAAATAATGCCTGCATTTCCTTAGATGCATATCTCTGTGAAAGAGGAGATTGGTAATATTCGTTCATTTGTTCCACCTATTCTAGTTAGTTTTTTCCTAACATAAATATTATATGTGTTTCAATTTTTAAATTCAACTTCAATTGTTGTATAATAAGGGAGTATGGAAAAGGAGTAGTTATGAAAACTTTATCTATATTATCTACAAAGCTTAGTGCCTGGGGGCTACACCTAATTGGTAGGGGTGGATCGATGCCTGGGTCGATTGGCTGTAAAGTCGATGCGAATATATTATCGAAATTAAAATTTAATGGTCCTGTCATTTTGGTTACAGGTACAAATGGAAAAACGAGTACGGCCAATATGATTACAGACTTGTTTGAAAAGGCTGGATATAACGTGATTTCCAATCGTAAGGGAGATAACTTAAAGGCAGGTATTGTCACTACGTTGTTGACTCACGCAAAACTAAATGGTGAAATCAAAGCTAATGCGGTTGTGCTAGAATGTGATGAATTAAATGTGAGACATATTCTTCCATTTATTCCGGTTACAGATTTTGTAGTCAATAATTTCTTTCGTGATCAATTAGATCGTGCTCGTGAAATGGAACAGTTGATTGATTCAATTGAAAAGGTATTGCCTGCATATAGGGGGCGATTGATTTTAAATGCGAATGATCCCAATGTCGTACGACTCAATTTAGTAGCGAAAAACGCTTCATTCTCTTATTTTGGAATGGATGAGAACAAGTATTCGGTTAAAATGACAAAAGAGGCAAGTGAAGGAAAATTTTGTCCTAAGTGTGGGGCAAGACTTGAATACAGTTATTATCAATATTCGCATATTGGTAAATTTCATTGTTCAAAGTGTGATTTTCAAACGCCGGAAATGGACATTTGTTTAAAAGATATTGATTTGGATAAAGAAACATTTTCGAGTGATGGAATACATTATAAATCTCCATATGAAGGAATGTATTCCATGTACAATTGTGCCGTTGTATTGAATGTCGCAAAAAATTATGGTATTTCACAAGATTGTGTTAAGTCTGTATTTAGTCATGCACCTCAGCCTGCGGGAAGAAATGAAACATTCACATCAAAGGAACAGACTTGTATTTTAAACTTGGTTAAAAATCCTACGGGTGCCAACGAAGTTATGAAGGTCATTGAAAAAGATGATTCGGATAAGACAATTGTGATCGTATTGAATGATCGTGAACAGGATGGTACGGATGTGAGTTGGATCTATGATACTTTCTTTGAAAAGATTATGAAGGATAGCACAAAGGAAATTATTTGTACGGGTCTTCGTGCAAATGATATGGCTTTAAGAATCTATTATGGTGGCTATAAAGGCCCTTTAAGTGTTGTCGATACTTTGGACATTGCCGTAAAAGCCGCATTAGCTACAAAGCGTACGACATATGCGATTGCGACATATACAGCATTACTTCCTACGCGTAATGCGATCAAGAAGGAGATGGGTCTATGAAAGTAGTTTGGATGTATCATGATATCATGGATCTTTATGGTGATAAGGGAAATATGATGGTTCTAAAGAAGCGTTGTTTAGATCGTGGTATTCCTTTTGTACTCGATACTTGTGGTATTGGTGAAGAAAAAGATTTAAGTGAATATGATTTGATTTTCTTAGGTGGTGGTGCAGATAAGGAACAAATTAGTTTAATTCCAGATTTATTATCTCGTAAAGAAAATATAACGAAGGCCATAGATGAAAAGACCTTTGTGCTTTTGATTTGTGGTGGTTATCAATTGTTTGGTCAATATTATATTGCGGCCAACAATGAGAAGATTTCTGGTTTACAGTTCTATGATTATTATACGGATACGGGAAAAGCTGGTAGTCGTTGTATTGGAAATGTTGTGATTGATGCAAATTTAGATGGTTTAAAAACGCGTATCGTTGGTTTTGAAAATCATGGGGGTCAAACATTAAATGTAACGCATCCTTTAGGAAAGGTTGTGAAGGGTTGTGGTAACAGCTTTAATGCAGGTTATGAAGGATTCTATGATGGAAAGATTCTAGGTACCTATTTGCATGGTCCTTTACTTCCAAAAAATCCTGAGGTGGCTGATTTTGTGATTTCAAAAGCACTACAAAAAAGAAATCCGGATTTTAAATATAGTGATTTAAAGCCATTGGAAGATAAGTTTGAAAAAATGGCTCGTGAGGCTGTATTTAAGAAATTAGAGATATAAAAAAGATGTCATAAGACATCTAAAAACATAGTACATAAGGGGTTTATTATATTTTTTGACTCGAACGATAATGAAGTACTATGTTTTTTATCACTCACTCCTTTCATGGTTTTAGTATATAAGTTATATTGACATTATATATGTCAAATATGTGAGGAATCGTATGAGAAAATTTATTATATCCATGTTCATTGTTCTATCGACATTGATCACGCCTATATCGGCTTATGAGATTGATGAGATACCTGAATATAGTGGCAATCCTTATGTAGAGATACATGGTAATGAGCCTGTATTCAGTTCGAAGGATATGAATACAAAGAGTTTTGAATCGTACTCGAATCTAGATTTTTTAGATCGGCCACAGGTTGCGTATGCGAATGTGTCGAAGGATCTAATGCCGACAAAAAAGCGAGAAAGTATTGGTTCTGTAAAGCCTGCAGGGTGGCATACAGTGCGTTATAAGGGAATTGATGGGAAGTATTTATATAATCGTTGTCATTTGATTGGATATCAATTAACGGGTGAGAATGCGAATCGTAAAAACTTAATGACGGGTACACGCTATTTAAATGTAGAGGGTATGCTTCCGTTTGAAAATGAAGTATCTGACTACTTAAAAAAGACAAATCATCATGTTTTATATCGGGTTACACCTATTTATGATGGTGATAATTTGATTGCGGATGGTGTACAGATTGAGGCGTATTCTGTAGAAGATAAAGGACAAGGTGTATCGTTTAATGTATTTTGTTATAACGTGCAGCCAGGTATCACAATTGATTATAAAACGGGCGATTCAAGTCGTTCAAATGACAATATTATAAAGGAATATAAAGTTACAGAGGATACTTCTACTTATGTTTTAAATGTAAAAACACATAAGTTTCATAAGCCTACTTGTGCAAGCATTCGTTTGATGAATGATGTAAATAAGTCGGAGTCAAGTGAGTCTAGAGATGTATTAATCGCTCAGGGGTATTCGCCTTGTAAAAACTGCAATCCATAGGAGAATAACATGAAAAAAATAGTATCTATGCTGTGTGTATGTGTTTTATCTTTATCTTTATTTGGTTGTTCTAAACCAGAAAATAATGTGGAATTAAAGAAGAATGTTTCTTGTCAATTGTTGGATGTTTTAACCATCACAAATGATACAGATAATTCGACGTACTACTATTATTTGGCAAGTGTTGAAAATAAGGGTAAAAAGCCGTATGACACAAAGAATTTAATTTATACCGTAACAGATGACAATGAAAAAGATATTAGTGTCATTGATAAATATCAGTCTACGCCTTCTTATATCATCAATAAGGGACAAAACACGTATATTTATGGATATATTGGTTTTCCAAACAATGATCAAAAAAACTTGGGTCTTTCTTTTAACAACAAGAAACAGTTCTTGCCTTTTAAAGCCTTTGATATTCGCAAGGCTAGTGATAAGAATGTAAAGGATTCAAAGGATACAAAATATACTTTCTTTGAGGATGATACACTTCAGATTGGTGTGGATGCATCTAAGGCAAGTTATGTATATGAGAATGGGGAAACAGTATTAAAAAATATTAAGATTACTTATAAGAATAAAACGGATTCTCGTATCATTGTTCCATATTTAACGCCGAGTGCTACTTTAGAAGGTGTCGATCTTAGTAACAAGTATGATTTCGCAAATATGGATGAAATCAAAAGTCATGATTTTACAACGAATGGTATGGCACCTAAAACACAAAGTTTTAAAGCGGATGTAACTGGGTATATATTGTATTTCTTGGATAAAAAACAAACTGTAAATACAGAAATTGAATTCCATTTTGAAAAGGCAGCTCCTGATTTTACGGATAAGAGTACCAAGCCTTTTGTGGTTCATATGAATTCGAAAGCATTTGGAAAATCAAACACATTTAAGATTGGACTTGAATAAGTCCTTTTCTTTTTGGTTCACATTGTTTATAATCTTTGTGGTGATGTATATGTTAGAAGAAAAAGGATTAGTTCTTGAAGGCGGAGGCTTTCGAGGTATGTATACTAGTGGTGTGATCGATGTATTTATGGAAAATCACATTGATTTTAACCAGGTTGTTGGAGTTTCTGCAGGTGCTGCCTTTGGCTGCAACATCAAATCTAAACAGATTGGAAGAGCTTTGCGCTACAACAAGCGTTTTTGTAGAGATCCAAGATATTCAGGATTAAGGAGTTTTATTAAAACGGGAGATCTTTATAATAAAGAGTTTGCGTATGGGGTCGTGCCTACGATATTGGATCCGTTTGATACAAAGGTATTTAAAGAGAATCCATTGCGTTTTACCGTTGTATGTACAGATATTCGTACAGGAAAACCTGTATATCATGAAATTAAAAATGGAGATGCTCTAGATATTGAGTGGATTCGTGCATCTTCATCGATTCCTATTGTTTCAAAGCCTGTTAAATTAGATGGATATGAATTATTAGATGGTGGTGTCTCTGATTCGATTCCAGTGGATTGGATGTTAGAAAGAACAAAGAAGACAGTTGTGGTTTTGACAAGAGATCATACCTATCGAAAAAAGCCAATGAAATATATAAATCTTATAAAGAAGGCATTTAAGGAATATCCAAATCTACAACACGATTTAGAAAATAGACATATTGTATATAATGAAACATTAGATACAATCGATAAGCTTGAAAGGGAAGGACAGATATTTGTGATTCGACCTTCTAAACCAATTGCGTGTGCGATGATTGAAAAGGATCCAAATCATCTACAAGAAATTTATGACATAGGTAGACGTGATGC
>ULSC01025364.1_pt1 | contig 12331 bp, 10 predicted proteins | sample 1955981 | NCBI WGS metagenome assembly ULSC01 (sample SAMEA4835698, study PRJEB28245) | human gut metagenome | biome: gut microbiome; material: fecal sample | place: Denmark | collected 2008
TATCTCGGGTGAGAGTTTCGTATCTGGGGATGGTGATGTTTTTCAGCGCATTGGCACGCTTCTGGGTTTTTTTGATGTTGGTGGCAAGACGGATGGCGGCGTTTTCGATCATGGAGAGTTGGATGGACAGCTCCTTTACACGCTCGAAGGCTGCCTTGGCCTCGTCCAGGGACAGCTTGGTGCTGTAGTAGGCGTAGGTCGGCGTGTTGCCTGCTTTTTTGTCATATTCCACAAGAGGGATCTCGGTTCCCATGACACTCCTGGTTTTGATCCGGATGGAATCTTCCACAGGAACGGTATGAGAGATCTGGTCTACGAAAGCGATTCCAATTTCCATATTTGCCTTCTGAAGAGCCGCATAAGCGGTACGGAAGGTCTCATCGATCTGTGACTGGATATCCTTTGCCTGATCGATCAGCTCCATCATTTCACGGATCAGGATATTACGCTTTTTGTCCATAAGCTCATAGCCCTGTTTGGAAAGAGCCAGAGAGTTTTTTGCAAGTATGAGATTTCCCTTGGTGGGAAAGGTATTCGGATCCATAAAATCACCTCACTAACGGACGGTTTCTCTGTAATACTGATCCAGAACTTTGGTATCGATACGGTCGAGCTCTTCTCTTGGAAGAAGGCCAAGAAGCTCCCAGCCCTTATCCAGAGTTTCGATGATGCTTCGATTCTCTGTTTCTGACTGTCCTACAAACTCTGCCTCGAAGGCTTTTCCGAATACAAGGTACTGCTTATCCAGCGGAGAAAGCTCATCCTCACCGATAACGGATGCCAGAGCTCTTGCATCGCCTACCTTTGCGTAGCAGGAGAAGAGCTGGTTGGCAACATCCTGATGATCGGCACGTGTGAAGCCTTCACCGATACCGTCCTTCATCAGACGGGACAGGGATGGCAGAACATTGATCGGCGGATAGATCGCCTGACCGTGAAGCTGGCGGTCCAGTACGATCTGGCCTTCTGTGATATATCCGGTAAGGTCGGGGATCGGGTGTGTGATGTCGTCGTTTGGCATGGTCAGGATTGGAATCTGGGTTACAGACCCGGTGCCGCCACGGACGATTCCCGCACGCTCGTAAAGGGTTGCAAGCTCACTGTACAGATATCCGGGATAACCCTTTCGGGAAGGAATCTCACCCTTGGAGGAGGAAACCTCTCGCATGGCCTCACAGAAGGAGGTGATATCAGTCAGGATTACCAGGATATGCATGCCTTTTTCAAAAGCAAGATACTCAGCGGCAGTGAGGGCGATCTTCGGTGTCAGAAGACGCTCTACAACCGGATCGTTTGCAAGGTTCAAAAACATCACAACGTGGTCGGACGCACCGCTTTCTTCGAAGGTCCTGCGGAAGAATTCCGCTACGTCGTATTTCACACCCATTGCTGCAAAAACAATGGCGAATTTCTCATCGGAGTCTGCTCCCAGGGAAGCCTGCTGAACGATCTGTGCAGCCAGCTTATCATGTGGAAGACCGTTACCGGAAAAGATCGGCAGCTTCTGGCCGCGGATCAGTGTGGTCAGTCCGTCAATAGCGGAGATACCGGTGTTGATATAGTTTCGTGGATATTCACGGGTTACCGGGTTCAGCGGAAGACCGTTGATGTTCAGGCTGACTTCCGGTGTGATCTCGCCAAGTCCGTCAATGGGCTGTCCGATACCGTTAAAAGTACGTCCCAGGATCTCAGGGGAAAGCCCGATCTCCATGGGATGGCCGGTAAGACGTGTGTGTGTATTGCCGAGGGACATGTTGTCGGTTCCCTCAAAAACCTGGATAACGGCCTTGTCCTCATAGATTTCCACGATACGGCCGATCTTTTGAGTGCCGTCTTCCATGTGGAATTCCACGATCTCCTCGTAAGATGCGTTTTTTACACCCTCAAGGACAACAAGAGGGCCGTTTATTTCACTCAGGCCAAGATATTCGATTGCCATAAACTGATCCCTCCTTTAACCGTTTCTTTCCAGTACATTGTCGTAGAAGCGGTCGATATCTTTATGATATTCATCAAAACGCTCCGGCTCTTTATTTGGAACCTCGTATTTGATGGCGATGATACGTTCAAAGATCTTATCCTCCTTCAGCACGGAAACCGGCATGCCACGGTTTACAAGGGCACGGCACTTTTCGTAGAGATAGAGGATGGTTTCCATCATCAGGAACTGCTTTTCCATAGGAACACTGGTGTCCTCCTGGTGAAAAGCGTTCTGCTGCAGGAAGCCCAGACGGATAACCCTGGCGATCTCCAGCGTCAGCTTCTGATCATCCGGAAGAACATCGCTTCCGATCAGCTTGACGATCTCCATAAGAGAGCTTTCCTGGTTGAGGATAGCCATGATCTGGTTTCTGTCATAAACGAATTTCGGGGAGACATGCTCTCTGTACCAGGGAGTCAGGTCCTCCAGATATTCGCTGTAGCTGGTCAGCCACTGGATGGCAGGGAAGTGACGGGCATAGGCAAGAGCCTTGTCCAGTCCCCAGAAACAGCGGACAAAACGTTTGGTATTCTGTGTGACCGGCTCGGAGAAATCACCACCCTGAGGGGAAACTGCACCGATAATGGATACGGAACCCTCTGTTCCGTTCAGGTTCTGCATCATTCCCGCACGCTCATAGAAGGCGGAAAGCTTACTTGCCAGATATGCAGGGAAGCCTTCCTCTGCAGGCATCTCCTCCAGACGTCCGGAAAGCTCACGGAGAGCCTCGGCCCATCGGGATGTGGAGTCTGCCATGATCGCTACATCATAACCCATATCACGGTAATATTCCGCAAGTGTAACACCTGTGTAGATGGAAGCCTCACGGGCTGCAACCGGCATGTTGGAGGTGTTGGCGATCAGTGTGGTACGGTCCATCATCAGGTTTCCGGATTTCGGGTCGATCAGTTTGCTGAAGTCCTCAAGAACCTGTGTCATCTCGTTTCCACGCTCGCCACAGCCGATGTAGATGATGATATCTGCGTCAGACCACTTGGCGATCTGGTGCTGTGTCATGGTTTTTCCTGTTCCGAATCCGCCGGGAACTGCGGCAGTGCCTCCCTTGGCAATCGGGAAAAGGGTATCCAGGATTCGCTGACCGGTAAGGAGCGGAACGCTGGCCGGGAAACGCTTGTAGGTCGGTCGTGGAACACGGATCGGCCATTTCTGGGCAAGTGCCAGTTCTTTTTCAGTTCCGTCATCAAGGCGGATGGTAACAATGGGCTCCAGAACGGTATAGGCACCGTCAGGAGCTGCATGGATAACGGTTCCGTGTGTGATCGTGGGCGGAACCATGGATTTGTGAAGGATGGAGGCGGTTTCCTGTGTCTCGGCAATAACCGTGCCTGCACCGATGACGTCACCTTCCTTTACGGTAATGTGGGTTTCCCATTTTTTTTCTGTGTCAAGAGAGTCAACGCTGACACCACGGGAAATATATTTTCCAGAGGCCTGGGCAATCTCTGCCAGAGGTCTCTGGATACCATCAAAAATATTGTGGATGATTCCCGGACCAAGGAGAACGGAAATGGCGTCTCCTGTTCCGATCACGGTTTCTCCGGGTTTCAGTCCGGTAGTTTCCTCAAAAACCTGTACGGTGGTCATATGTTTCTTAAGACCGATGACTTCGCCTACCAGTTTTTCAGGGCCTACATAGACCATCTCGGAGATCTTGAATCCGGTGTCGCCCTTTAAGTAGATAACAGGACCGTTAACACCGTAGATAATACCTGTTTTACTCATGTGCTGGACCTCCGTCAAATTTGAATTCTCTGTAAGCTGCCTGGTAACCTTCCTCAAAGGAATTGTCTATGAGGATGTTTTTTTCAGGGATGATCGCCTTGATTCCGCCGATAAAGGACTCGTCGGAAAGCTTCAGCGGAAAGCCGGTTTTTACAGTGAGAGATTTCAGACGAGGTTCATCTTCTTTTGAAAGATAGATCTGGATCTCATCGTGTTCCGCGAAGCAGACAGCTTCTTCAATTTTTGTACAAAGATATTCTTCATAACGGGAAGATTCCATGAATTTCAGGATCTGTTCCCGGACTTCAGCAAAAAGTTTTTCTTTTAAGCGGCTCTGTCTGGCAGTCCAGTCACGCCGGATGTGAAGCTGCTCTGCGGAAAGTGCCTTGTTGATCTCACGCTTTGCGTTTGCGATCTCGGCTTTGCGGGAACTGGCAGCATTTCCCAGAGACATTTTTTTATGTTCCTCCAATGCGGTATCCAGGGCTTCCTTGTGTTCCCGGACATCTTTTTCCGCCTGACGGCGTGCTTCGTCCACGGAGGTGTCATAGAAGTGTTTAAGCTTCTCTTCAATTGTCATAATATCACCTGCCTATAATTTTAATCCGATGGCCTCATTTACATAAGATGTAATGAAATCAGGTCTGCGGCCGGTACCATGTCTGTCAGGAATTTCAATGATGAGAGGTGTTTTGTGATGAAGCTTGACATCATCAATGATCTCAGGAAACTCCCGACCGAATTTTTCGGTCAGGAGTATGATTCCGATCTCTTTGTCTGCGATGGTGCGCTCCAGAGCTTCCTTCAGCTCGTCGTGCTCATGAACGATCACACCCTCTACACCGGCCAGTCTCATTCCTGTCAGAGTATCAATATTGTCACTGATCAGATACATTTTCATATCAAAGTTTACCCAGGATCATGAAGGAGATGATCAGTCCATAAAGAGCAACACCTTCGGCAAGACCTACGAAGATAAGAGATTTACCAAGGATGCTCTGATCCTCACTGATTGCTCCAAGTGCTGCGCTTGCCGCACTGGCAACGGCAATACCACCACCGATACAGGAAAGTCCGGTAACAAGTGCTGCTGCGATGTAACCCATACCTGTTGCAAGGCCTGCGTCAGCGCCTGTAGCAGCCTGTACGGAAGCTCCGCCTGCAAATGTTACTGCAATGGCAACAAGCATGATCCCGAAGAAGAAAAAGGCGTTGACACCAAGAGCTGTTTTGTAGCGGCCGCGGCTTTTTTCGCCGAGAAGATAATAACCAAATGGAAGAATGATGCTGAGTACAAGTGCAACTGCGATTGTGATCTGTGTAATGACTGTCATGATGATGACCTCCTTAATATTCGTTTAATTGAATGCCCGGATCAGAATGCGTTCCGACTCTGGCATTTTATTTGTTTTTTGAACAGAACGGCTCGAATTTCCGTCCGCTACCCTTGTAAAAACGGCTGAACATTTCGTAATATTCCAGACGGAGTACCTGGATACCTACGATCAGGCCCTCCATAGCGCATACGAACAGGTTTCCGAGAATGATGACGATCCAGTTCGGACTGCCGTTCTCCGCGCCTGCAAGCATAAGTACAACCTCCATCATAGCTGCGTGGCTGACTGCAAAAGCACCGATACGCACGAAGGAGAGTGTATTGGAAAAGTAGCTCAGGATAACCTCGAACAGTTCAAAGATACCCTGTACGATAAACATGCCTTTTTCTTTTGGCATAACCTCGGCCTTTTTTTCTACCAGGTTTGTAAGAGGCTCCTTGAAGAAAATAAGAAGCAGCGGTAAACCAAACATAATGGCAAGGACTGCACCACCCGGAACTGCATGCCCGGATACAAAGAGTCCGATGCAGAGAACTGCGGAGCCATAAAATACAAGTCCTGCCACAGCGTTGGTGTCAAACCAGGTTTTTTCAACATCATGCGTCTTAAAGGAATTGATGATGTTGAAAACCATACACAGGAGGATGATTCCCATGCCGAAGCCGATGGCAACGATAAATACGGTATTCAGTTTTCCGATAAAAGGTATGGTCGTCATACTGTCTACAGGCCGTAGCCACAGAGCAGGTATGACATCCTCAAATCCAAAGATACTTCCGAACATCAGACCGAAAAATGTGGAAAAGACTCCGGCGCAGCTGATGATTCCGGCAAGATCGATATGCTTCAGCTTGTACAGGAGCAATCCTCCGATAAAGAGCAGGAGTCCCTGTCCTGCATCACCGAACATGGCTCCGAAAATAAAGGAGTAGGTGATGGCAACAAACCAGGTAGGGTCCATCTCGCCATAGGCGGGAAGTCCGTACATTTTTACATACATTTCAAAGGGCTTGAAAAGCTTCGGGTTTTTCAGCTTGGTCGGCGGCTGATGGTTCTGGTCGTGCTCCGGCGTATTGGTATCTTCTCCGTCTACCAGGCAGAAGATTTTTTCGTCGGATGAGATATCGGCTTGAAAAGCTCTGGTGTCGGCTTCTGTCATCCATCCGCAGAGAATATAGAAATTCTCATGCTTTCCGGTGCAGGCTGCCGCTTTCCGGACATCGAAATTTCTGGAAAACTGAAGAAGTGTGTTTCTGGCGGTAACGATGGTTTCTGCCTGATCCGCAAGAAATCTCTGGTATTTCTGTTTCTGTGCTTCCAGATGCTTCAGAGCATCCTCGTATTGTTTGCTTACGCTTGAAAATGCCTGCTGGGCAGTTCCGGTATAATTATCCGGCACAAAGATCTTTTCAAAGTGCATAGAAGAGTAGGCGGCATCAATTTTGTGCGCATCATGCTTCGGTACGAAGTAAACGCCCCAGACGTATTGGTCATCTTCATCGCATTTAAGGAAGATCGTGTTCAGATTGTCGTAAATATATTTCTTGAATTTCTCATAATACTGTTTCTCGATACGTCCGAAATGAAAATGGATATATTTCAGATGAAGTATGGATGAAATATCATAATCAATATTTCGGAAGGGACGTATGATCCGCAGTGACTCTTCCAGAGAGGAACATTTTTCTTCCAGTTCGGACTGTTCCTTCTGGAGCTGATCCGCCTGGGAGCGGATCTCCTTTACTGTGGAAAGTGCTGTTTCAATACCCGGGCTTCTGTTGGAAGTGGACGGAGGAGTTTTCAGCTCCTCATAAATGGTATTGATGGAATTTAAGGCATCTCTGTAGGGGTTGACATCCAGGAAAGGCGTCAGACTTTCTACTGTGGTCAGCTCTGAGAGAGCGTTTTCCAGATGGATCTCGTACTTGCACAGGTAGGTGTTTACAACCCGGTCGATATCTGCCTTGGGACCGGTGATGCTTAGAAAATTCATTTTTTCAATCACGTTGCTACCTCCTGGTTATTAACCGTTGCGTATATAACGCAGGGATTGTTCTGGGTCCACGCCATAGCGCACGCATTCAAGGGCAATGGTCAGACGGTTGACTTCATGTTCTTTGTGATATAAATAGGAATAGATGACTGCTACGGAATAGGGATCCTTGCGTGCTTCCTGTTCCAGTATGCTGCGAAGAATATAGTTATAAAATTCTTCCAGACTGGCAACGGTCAGCTGTTCGTATTTCTTACCATAATAAGTTCCATTGAAGATACGACGGAACTCTTCTGGTGTAGGGGCCTCCACAAGGGTGGTGATCTCCTCTTTGCGGAGCTTGTAGTTCATGGGGACCAGCAATGCGTAAATAGCAGCCGGTTCCATCTGAAAGCAGCGTTTGGAGCGCTGGATGAACTGCAGGTTCAGCATATCGAATTTTTCACCGTAAGCCTTGGTGATCTGTTTCAGATCGTTACCTTTGAAAAGCTTCTTCCGCACATTCCAGATCTGTGAAAAATACGAAAGGTCAAGTGCCATGCCGAAGTCAAAAAGCGTGGCATTTCCACGTTCGTTGACCTGAGACAGCGGAATAAAAAAATCATTTCCCTTCAGTGCCGCAATGAATTCATCCATATTGGTGCAGGTGGTAAGCCTGTCAATGTCCAGCTTGGAATGATGTCTGAAAAAATCGCGGTAGGGAGAAATATCTACGGGATCGGTGTCCCGGTGGTCAAAGAGATTCGTCATGATTTCTTTCAGGACACGGATCTCATAACGCTTCGAGTAAAGCGACAGGAACGTTCGCTGTTCCTGATTTGCAAAGTGGTAAAGCCTTGAAAAATTCAGGAAGATGGATTTCTTCAGGAGTTTTTCTATCTGTCCGCGGTGAAGATCATTTTCATCGAGACCGGACCAGATATTCTGATATTCCGGAGTCCGTTTCAGGTAGGCTGTTACCTGTGGGACATTGGGAAGCTGAACGATTTCTTCCAGCTGCTCATCTGTCACAAGCCTGCTCTGCATGGCGCGGATCTTGGTGGAGAGTCCGCTGTATGAGAGGACAGAGCCCATTGAATCACTTCCTTTCCCTTCAGGTTTCGGTGATGCCTGTTATTTTCTGAAACAGCTCACTGCAAAGACTTTCGTGATGGGCTTCGTAATAGGCATCCAGCCTGGATAGCTGGTCTTCGGTTTCTGCACGAAGCTCATTGATCCGGGCGTCTTTTTCGCGGGCCAGATCTTCACGGATCTTCCGGATCTCGTCGCTGGTTTCTTTTTCAAGTGAAGCGTCGAATTCCTTCGTCTGTTTTTCTGCTTCTTCCGAGAGAGCCTGTTTCTGTCGCGCAGCGTCCTGCATGATGGCATTGGCTGTAGCTTCGATTTCCGAAAGCTTATTTAGGATTTGTTCCATAACGCCCTCCTTGTTTGTTTATTGTTTATAATTGATTTTTATATGATACACCGTTTTTATGGTAAAAACAACTAAAAAAATGTTAAATTTTTTGCAATTATTGAATAAATATGTTCAAAAAGAGACGAAAAAAAGAAATTTGTTTATTAGACGATGATTGAGTTTTGGGAAAAAATGAAAACCGCAAAGGGGCCGTAAAGCCACGGCCCCTCTGCACACCCCTCGGGCTTTTTTTAGGAGTTCTTGGGTTGTGGTGTGTGATACGGTGCTGACTTTTGTCTGTATGCTTCGGTGTTGGATGTGAAACGTTGTGCCGAGGGGGTTGCAGTGGAACTGTAATGAGGTTCTCGACGTGCGATGCACGTCTGCGGGGTTATTCCTGCTTCCGTCTGCCATATTTCGGCTCAGTGTTGAATTGCCAGTACAGAAGCATACAGGTACAAGTTAGCATCTTTCAGCATTCCACAATCGCCGCACTATATAAAAAAGGCCCAGGGGTGTGCAGAGGGGCGCGGCCCTGTGCCCCTTTGCGGTTTTCTCACATTTCAATGTGATCTATACCCTCTGCGGGGCCGCAGCCTATGTGCCATACAGCCGGAGGCCGCAGCCTATGCGGCATATACGGCCGAGGTTCCACAACCCATGCGGCATATACAGCCGGAGTTCCGCAATCTATGCGGTATATACGGCGGGGTCTCCGCAATCTATATTATGCAACAATATATCCTACAGAAATATACAAAGTTCCGTTTGATACATTTCGGCTCAGTGTCGAATTGCCGATACAGAAGCATACAGGCACAAGTTAGTTTCTTTCAGCATTCCACAATCGCTGCACTATATAAAAAAGGCCCAGGGGTGTGCAGAGGGGCGCGGCCCTGTGCCCCTTTGCGGTTTTCTCACATTTCAATGTGATCTATACCCTCTGCGGGGCCGCAGCCTATGTGCCATACAGCCGGAGGCCGCAGCCTATGCGGCATATACGACCGGAGTTCCGCAATCCATGCGGCATATACGGCCGGGATTCCGCAATCTATGCGGCCATTCGGCCGGGGCCTCCGCAGCCCATGCGGTTATTATTTCCCCATACAAAATTTAGAAAATATCTCATTAACAAGGTCTTCCCCAAGTGATTCTCCCAGAATCCGTCCCAGACTTTCGTATGCATCTGTCAGGTCTATGGAATAAAAATCCTCCGGCATTCCGCTTTCTATGCTATTTTCTACCAGAGAAAGACTTTCCCGTGCTTTTAAAAGCTCCTGTCTGTGGCGTTCATTGGTGATGTAGACTTCATCATTGAAGTCAATCTCCCCACTGAAGAACATTTCCCGGATTTTTTCTTCCAGGTCTGCGATCCCGGTTTCTTCTTTTGCGGAGATTGGGATCACCGGCTGGTTTATTCTGCTCTTTAAATCCTCTATATCTATAGCAGATTCAAGGTCTGTCTTGCTGTAGAGGACAATTGTCTTTTTCTCTTGCAAAATTTTTATGATTTCTTCGTCGTTTTCATCTAACGGTACGGAGGAATCTACGACATAGAGGATCAGGTCTGCGTCTGCTGCCATTTCTTTGGCTTTGGATACACCGATTTTCTCTACGATGTCTTCTGTCTGGCGGATTCCGGCTGTGTCAGCGATCTTTAATGTGATTCCATGCAGGTTGATATACTCTTCCAGTACGTCTCTGGTGGTTCCTGCGATATCGGTCACGATGGCTCTGTCCTCTCCCAGAAGCAGATTCAGCAGAGAAGATTTCCCTGCGTTCGGCTTGCCCAGGATCACGGTCCGGATACCTTCCTGTATGATCTTTCCGTCTCCGGCTGTTTTTAACAGGTTCTGTATTTTTTCTTTTTCTTCTGCTACGATCTGCTCTAATTCTTCCGAATATCCTGTCAGATCATAGTGCTCCGGATCGTCTAATGCCGATTCAATGTACGCTATATGGTACAGTAATTTTTCTCTGATCTGCTGTACATTTTTTCGGACCGAACCTTTTAATTGTCCTACAGAATTCTTTAATGAGTACTCATTTTTGGACTGTATCACGTCCATAACGGCCTCCGCCTGGGAAAGATCGATCCTTCCATTGAGGAATGCACGCTTGGTAAATTCTCCCGGCTCGGCAATAATGGCTCCGTTTTTCAACACAGTTTCCAGTACCTTTTTCATGGCTAAAACGCCGCCGTGGCAGTCGATTTCTATGGTATCTTCTCCTGTGTATGTCCGTGGTCCGCGCATGGCCATGACCAGCACTTCGTCTACCATTTCTTCGTTATCATAAATATATCCATAATGGATGGTGTGGCTTGGGACGTTTTTCAGAGATTTTTTTCCACCCTTGGAACGGTATACTCCGGATGCGATCTCAAAAGCCTCCGGGCCACTGATCCTGACGATCCCGATTCCCGATGCGCTCATGGCTGTGGAAATCGCAGCAATCGTTGTCTCTTCCATTTTTCACTCTCCTTTGTCAAACGGATAAAAGCATCCGCTATATCACACTGCAGCTGATCGCTGCCATGCCATTTATCCTGGTCCAGCGGATAAAAGCATCCGGTTAAACGCAAAAATGTTACTCCGGAAAAGCTTTTTACACGCAAAAAACACGTGTTATTCACGCTTTCACCTAGAATAACATCTTCTGTCAGTTTCCATATTTATAATGCTAGAGCGTGTTTGAAAAAGGCTTTCTGCAAGATGTGCGTCACAATTTGTGGGAGATTTTGTCCGGATGAAGGCGCCGTAGCAGGCTACGGCAACTGAATTCGGGCAAAATATACCGCAAAGTGGGGCGTGCAGATTGCGGGAATGATTTTTCAAATACGCTCTAATCTCTGCATTCCGGATGTCCGCTGCAGAAATATCTTTTGTTATTTGCTCTTCAATGATTATAAAGAATTGTTGCGGAGATTGCAATGATAATTTTTAATTTTCAGTTCCATACAAAAAGCCGTACCCACGGAGCTTACGCTCCGGGATACGGCTTATAGCTTTACCGGTGGATCATCAATTATTACGTTTCAGTTTTACTACTACATGTCTGTAAGGTTCTTCTCCCTCACTGACTGTCTCTACATAGCGGTTGCCCTGCAGAGATGCATGGATGATCCTTCTTTCGTACGGATTCATCGGTTCCAGAACTACCGGTTTTCTGGTTTTCTTTACCTTGAAGGCGATTCCTCTTGCAAGGTTCTCCAGAGTTTCCTTACGACGGCGTCTGTAGTCCTCGGTATCGAGTTTTACACGAATGTAGGTAGACTCGCCTTTGTTTACCACAAGGCTTGTCAGATACTGAAGAGAATCCAGTGTCTGGCCTCTTTTTCCGATGAGGATACCCATGTCCTCACCTTCAAAATCCACATCCAGAGAACCGTCTGCAGTGTTGTATTTCGATGTGATCTCCACTTCTCCAAGATCCATGGAGCCGAATACGTCACGAAGAAATACGACTGCTCTCTCCTCAACCTCTCTGATTTTCTCCGGATCGCTGAGGATCTCTATCGGTCTGCCCTGCTTCGGTGCTCTCTCACGTGTTTCCTTCGGCTGACGCTCCTTTGGAGCTCTTGGCTGTTTCTCACGTGCAGGCTTTGCTTTGCCCTGGAAATCCCTTGCAGGTCTTTCCTTTGGTGCTGCTGCCTTTGCAGGTGCTTCTTCGGATGCCTTCTCCACCTGTACAGCTTCTTTCTTCACCGGCTTCTTCTCCTCTGCAGGAGCTGCTTTCGGTGCAGATTCTTTCTTTACATCCGGAGTAAAAGGCTTTTCTAATTTCTTCTCTTCTTTGATAGCGTCCAGTTTCACGGACTCTACCAGTTCATCGATCTCCTGCATATCAGAAACTGGCTCGATTCTGCGAACTTTGATCAC
>ULSC01038815.1_pt1 | contig 12320 bp, 7 predicted proteins | sample 1955981 | NCBI WGS metagenome assembly ULSC01 (sample SAMEA4835698, study PRJEB28245) | human gut metagenome | biome: gut microbiome; material: fecal sample | place: Denmark | collected 2008
TCGTACCGTCTAGAAAGATAAATCGATTGGTTTCAGCAGCAATAGCCTTACGGGGACTTCTCCCTGACAGATAGAACAACACGGCACTTTCTTGCAGTTTCCCGTCCTTTTCATGACAGAAAAGAGATTCGTATGGCTCCAGTTTCTTTTTCAAGACGGGGTACATCGCTTCGCCGTCTGTCTTGCAATCGACCATCAGGTAAAACGGGCGGTCGCTGCCCGGATATACTTTGCCCCCGTTCTTTTTGATCCGTTCGACTAATGGCAAGAGATACAGTTTCTCGAATGTGATATCCGGGTTGGGGGCGACCGAATCGTGGGACACATACAGCTCGCCGTCGATTAGCCATAAATCCGCTTCCACACAATTGAATTGGAATGAAAGGGCATCGAATAGCGGACGGGGACGTTCATAATCGTTGTGTGAGAAAGCATTGTAATGAATTGTCTGGGCTTCGATAGAGTCGGATAACAGACTGATAAGCAGAATAATTACTTTTAGTTTCATATGACAGATTCGTATTTGATAAGGCAAAGGTAAACAGTTTTATCTAATTCTCCGGGAATATTGTTTACATTTGCCCTGATCAATCTGATAAACCATGAATAGACGATTATTTTTTAAGAGATCATGTGCGGGGGCATTACTTTTATCCTGTCCGGGTTTGTTGGCGTGGGAAAATGAAAAGAGACTGCGTTTCGGCTTGGTAACGGATATACATTTTGCTCATCGGAATGTACACGGAACCCGCTATTATGAACAATCCATCACAAAATTATCGGAAGCAATAGACGTTTTTAATAGGCGGAAATTAGATTTCATGATTGAACTTGGAGATTTGAAGGATATGGGTGATACTCCTGAAAGAGGGCAGACTTTGTCGTTTTTAGATGAGATAGAAGCAAAGTTCCAGACATTCGACGGCCCTGTCTATCATGTGTTGGGCAATCATGATATGGATAGCATCTCAAAACCTGAATTCCTCGCGCATACGGCCAATTACGGGAATGCGAAAGGAAAACCTTATTATTCCTTCGTACGGAACCAGATCAAGTTTATCGTACTCGACGGTAACTGCAATGAGGATGGTTCCGATTATGATTCCGGTAATTTTGATTGGACGAAAGCGTTTGTCCCGGCCGGGCAGAAGGAATGGCTCTGGCAGGAACTGAAGAAAGACGATTTGCCGGTCGTGATCTTTATCCACGAATTGTTGGATACTTTCTCCGGGATCGACAAGGAACTTTGTATCGGCAATGCGGAAGAGATCGTTTCGATACTTGAGCAAAGCGGCAAGGTAGTAGCCGTTATCCAAGGGCACCATCATGCCGGGAACTATAGTTTTCGGCATGGAATCCACTATTTTACAATGAAAGGGATGATAGAAGGAAGCCTTCCCGAAAATAATAGTTTTGCCGTCATTGAGATAGACAAAGATTTGAATATCTATATAGAGGGTTTCTATAATTGCAAGAATAAGGAGATGAAACATAATAGATAATCATTATGAAAAACTTCACAGACGAGAAGACTCTTCTTCGGGAGATAAAGAACGGAAACGGCGAAGCATTCGAATTTTTGTTCAATAGCTATTATCCTCGGTTACGAGGATATGCTGCTCGTTTTGTGACGGATGAGGAAGCAGTCAGGGATATCATACAGGAGAGTTTTTTGAGATTTTGGGAAAAACGTGATCTGATAGAAGCTGTTTCCATTTCATCTCTTCTTTTCGCAATGGTGAGGAATGCCTGTCTGAATTATTTGAAGCATCTGCAACTGGTCGAGCAGCATAATCTGGAACATTTGGATAAGGTGGCCGGGCAGGAAGAACTTTATTATTGGGACTTTAACCTAAGTCCGGAATATACGCTTCTGTATAAGGAATTGCAACAACAGATCAGTCTTGTTATGAGTGATTTGCCTTCCCGTTGCCGTGAAGTATTTGAGATGAGCCGTTTTAAGAAAATGAAAAACCGGGAGATCGCAGATGCTCTCCAAATATCGACTACTGCAGTGGAAAAACATATAGCCAAAGCCTTAGCACGCTTTTCCGCACATTTTAAAGATAAATATCCGTTGGATGTCTATATCGCGATATTAGCTTGGCTGCTTTCCGAATGAACGAAGTCCTGTTTCTTTTGTTTTGGGGAATTTTTTTTAGGAAGGGGGTTGGGTAAAATTCATTTGGGTTGTTACATCATATAGAAAGCAAAAATTATGAAAGAGCAGGAGATCTATAATCACCAGTTGGCAATACGTTATTTTGAAGGACGCATTACTCCCTCCGAAGAAGAGATTCTTTTCCGGTTTGTGAATGATGCACCTTCCAATAAGAAAATGTTTCGCCAATGGGAGGAAGAATGGATGCTTTCCTATAAATTGATTCCTGAAGTTTCGAATGAATGGAAACAGTTGCAACGCCGGATGCAGGTGCGTCAATCGCTGAATAGGGTGTTTAGTACTAAACACATGCAATTGCAGCGGTTTATCGCTGTTGCTGCAATTGCATGTGTTTTATTATTGAGTGGAACATATGGTTTCTATCTTTATTGGAATACGGAAACCGCCGATAACCGGTTTGCTTTAGAAACGGCCTATGGAGAAAAAAGCAAGCTGATACTGGCGGATGGAACAGTTGTATGGTTGAATGCCGGTTCTTCCTTACAGTATGCCGGTAATTTCAATTCTAAAAACAGGGAAGTCTTTTTAACCGGTGAAGCTTATTTTGAAGTGACCAAACAGTCGGATGGAACTCCTTTTGTGGTTAAAACGGACCAGTATAGTGTATTGGTCAAAGGAACAAAGTTTAATGTATCTTCTTACCCCGAAGATATTTCTGCCAAAACGACATTATTGGAAGGCTCTATCGATATTTTATATAAAGGAAGACATATTCCGGTTGCACCGGGAGAATTGCTTAGTCTTGACAAACAAAATGGAAGTTTTTCCCGTCAGAGGGTTCAGGCATCTCAATATAAATCCTGGACCGAAGGCAGAGTTGAATATGATAAAATCACGCTCAATGAGCTGGCAATCCGTCTATCCCGTAAATATGATGTTCAGATTCATTTGGGAGACGACTTGGAAAAAGATATGGCTTTCCGCGTATCGCTTCGCAATGAAGAGACAGTCGGAGATGTCTTTCAAGCTTTATCCGAGATTATTCCGATCCGTTATGAACGGCGGGGCCGGGATATTTATATTCGAAAACAATAGCGCAATTGTTAATATATTATTAAATCTAATTCTTTAATTTATTGGTTTATGTATAGAAAACATGTAGGAAGGGCGTTAATCCTTGCCTTGATGCTTTCTGGAGCCACCTCCATGAATGCACAGCGGATCACCCGGCAATTTAAAAATGTTCCTTTAAAAACAGTATTAGCGGAAGTAGAGAAAGAACTACAGTATTCCATCATTTACAAGAAAGACGAGGTAAATGAACGGAAGCAGATTACGCGAGATTTTAAAGATGCATCCTTGGAAGAAGTGCTATCTGCCATATTGGATAATGGATTGTCTTATTCCGTCCAGGGCAAGATGATTGTAATTTCCAAGAAAGAAGCTGCGGAACCATCTATCACTCAGCAAAAGCAGATCATCGTGAAAGGTATTGTGAAAGATGAAAATGGCGAACCTGTTGCCGGTGCGAATGTTGTTGAAAAGGGAACGTCTAATGGTACGATTACGGATATGGATGGGAATTTCTCTTTGTCGATATCCGAAGGTTCCAAATTAAGTATAACGTACATCGGATATTTGGACAAGGATGTTGCGGTTAGTAAAGGTAAGACAACATTGAACATCCAATTGAAGGAAGATACACAAGCTTTGGATGAAGTGGTTGTGGTTGGTTATGGTTCTGTCAAAAAACGCGACCTGACAGGATCTGTTTCACAGATTTCATCTTCATCGATTCAGAATCAGGCTGTGATGAAAGATCCTATGCAAGCATTGCAAGGTAAAATTGCAGGTGCGGATATTACGATGGGAAACTCTCCCGGAGCATCTTCTACCATTGTGATCCGTGGATATAATTCGATCAATGCGGGCAATGATCCATTGATAGTGGTGGATGATGCTCCGTTCGGAGGAAAGATCGATGAGATCAATCCGGCAGAAATCGAGTCGATTGATGTTTTGAAAGATGCTTCATCCACTGCTATTTATGGTTCTCGAGGAGCAAATGGTGTTGTTATCATTACGACAAAACGTGCCCGTAAGGAAGCTAAACTGTCTGTTAGTTATGACGGATATGTCGGTGTGTCCAAGTCATTTAAAAATTATGATATGATGAGCGGTGAAAAATATGCAGACTGGAAAAGAATGGCTAATTATGGAAAGACAGATAAGGAAATATTTGATGATATTCAATTAAAAGCCTTGAACTCCGGACAATTTGTAGATTGGCAAGATTTGATGTTTAGCGGTACGGGCTATAAAACGGATCATAATGTCAGTATCAACCAGTCGAATGGTCGTAACCGTAATATGTTAGTGTTAGGTTATAATAAAGACCAAAGTATTATTGATAATATGGGATATGAACGTTTCTCTGCCCGTATTAATGGGGATATGGAATTAGCAAAGAACTTGAAAGTCGGTTATTCTTCTTTATTGGCACTGACAACCCGTAATAATGGAGATAATAGTGTTTGGAAATATGGTACTGTACTGGATCCTTTAACGGAGGTGTATGATGAAAATGGTGATTTACGCTTCTATAATAGTGGTTGGTCTCAGACGGTATTGCATTCGAATCCTTTGTTCGATACTGATAAGAATAATGTAGACAATAAAGAAAAACGTACCCGTATCCTTTTGAACTTATTTGCAGATTGGGAAATAATCAAAGGCTTGAAATTCCGAACAAGTTTGACATATGGCTTGTCGTCAATCGAGAATGGAGTTTATAAGAGTTCTACTTCTCAAGCTCGCCAGTTGGCTTCTCCGTCTGCTGAATACAAAAAAACGAACGAGCAACAGATTACTTTTACGAATGTCCTGAATTATAAGAAGGTATTGAATGATCATAGTTTGGATGTATCGTTGGTGCATGATATGCAGACAGATAAAGCAGAATTGGTCGGTTTGACTGGACAGGATATGCCTTATTACGGTTCGTGGTTTAATGTGAATGAAGCACCGGATGTATTTACACGTCTTTCTTCTGTACGTAAATGGGCTTTGTTGTCATTTATGGGAAGAGTTAATTATACATTTAAGGATCGGTATTTGTTGACATTGACTGGACGTTACGATGGCTCTTCCCGTTTGGCAAAAGGTAATAAATGGGACTTCTTTCCGTCTGTTGCATTGGCTTGGCGTATGAATGATGAGTCTTTCCTTCGGGAAGTTGATTGGCTCTCTAATCTGAAATTACGTTTGAGCTGGGGTAATTCCGGTAATACGGCAATTTCTGAGTATGCAACACAAGGAGCTTTAGGTAAATATGTGTATTATTTCGGGACAACCGAGCAGTCGGCAATGGGATATCTGCCTACCGAGTTGGCTAATAATCAATTGGGGTGGGAAAGTACAGAAGAGTATAATGTCGGTGTGGATTTTGGTTTCTTGAATAACAGGATCAGTGGTTCTATTGACGGATATATTCGTAATACACGTGATCTATTGATGAAACGTAATTTGCCGATCAATACAGGGTATGAATTTACTTGGCAAAATGTAGGTAAGACACGTAATTCGGGTATTGAAATAGCCTTGAACACTGTACCTGTTGTGACAAAAGATTTCAGATGGACAGTAGATTTGACTTTTGGCTATAACAAGAATGAAATTGTCGAGTTGTTCAATGGAAAGGAAGATAGTCCGGGAAATAAATGGTTCATTGGGCAACCTCTCTACGTTGAACGTCTGTATAAATATATAGGAGTTTGGCAATATGGAGAAGAGGAGGAAGCGGCAAAGTATGGACGTGAACCTGGTAATCCTAAAATAGAAGATGTAAATAATAATGGGGTTTATGATGAAGGCGATTTGCATACATTCAATAAAATACCCAAATGGACAGCAGGACTTTCTACAGGATTCTATTATAAGAATTTCGATTTGAATGTTTATTTCTATACACGTCAGAAGTATGGACAGCTATTAGGAGTATTGACTGACGAGGCTGGATCAACTCGTTATAATCATCTGGATGTTGATTTTTGGACACCGGATAATCCTTCTAATGCTTGTCCGAAACCTGCGATAACTAATCCACAGGAGTTATTGGTGTCAAGTGATTATGCTTATCGGGATCTGTCATTTATACGTCTGAAAAATATTAATTTGGGATATACTTTACCGAAAGAGATTTCGAAAAAGTTTTATAGTGAAAAATTCAGGGTATATTTTATGGTTGAAAATCCATATACATGGACAAAGAGTGATTATGTAGGACTGGATCCGGAAAACTGTAATAGCTATACAGACCACCGTCCGTTAACCTCGTTTATATTTGGAGTAAATGCAAGTTTCTAATAATCTGATTAATTGAAAGTAGAATATGAAAATACTAAATAAAATATTGATAGGTTCGTTGTCTCTGCTATGTTTGTCGTCTTGCGACTTCTTGGATGAGACGGCTTATAATAAAGTGACTGTTGGTAATTTTTATACGACGAAAGATGGTATAACCAATGGTGTCAATGGATTGTATTCAACCTTAAGGGGAATGTATATACAGGAATACTTGATTTATATGTGTGAAGGTCCTTCGGATATATGGATCGGTCATCAAGGACATGAGCAATGGTATAATTGGACGATTGATGCGACAAATGCTGATGTCAGGAGTTTCTGGTATAGTTGTTATAAATCCGTGAATCAGTGTAATGCAGTTATTGAGAGTCTGGAAAATAATGATATTCCTGGATTGGATGAAGATCTAAAAACACGTTTTCTTGCAGAATCGTTATTTATCAGAGCACACTATTTTTATCATCTGGTACAGCAGTTTGGTGATATTCCTATGCCGTTGAAGCCGACAAATTCAGTAGAGACTACTGCACATAAAACAAAAGTAGATGAAGTTTGGAATCAAATTGTTACAGACTTGGAATTTGCTGTAGAAAACTTGCCGGAAACTTACCAGGCATCTGAATTCGGGCATATAACAAAATATGCAGCTATGCACCATCTGTCGAGAGTGTATCTTACTTTGAAACGGAGTGATGACGATTTGAAAAAAGCTTTGAATTATGCCGAGCAGGTGATCAATTCTGGTAAATATTCGTTGGTTAAATCGCACGCAGAATTATGGGATATCAATAATAAAAATAATTCGGAAGTCCTTTTCTCTGTTTTGTATACGCAAAATGCGGAATTAAATGGAGATGGTAATACAGCCCATATGTACTTTTGTTCAGCCTATTCGGAAGAACATCCTGCTGTAAAGAGAGTTATTGAGTATGGCAGACCTTGGAGCCGTGAGCGTTCTTCTGATTTTGCAATAAGTTTGTTTGACAAAACGAAAGATCAACGTTGGGATGATTGTTTTATTTCTCGGTGGAATGTAACGGAAAATTCTGTGACGGAGAATGTTTTCAGCCCGTTTACCAAAAAAGTGGAAGAAAAGGTTTGGACAAAAGGAGAGTTGGCCATGATTGATCCAAGAGAACCTTGGACACCGGAACAGATTAAAGAAGTTTGGCCTGTTTTGGTATTTCTTCCGGAATATATGCGTGAACAAATCGATCCTCTGATGGATGTCCAGTCTGAGCAGAATCCGAATGCGGAATGGCCGTCGAATACTCGTTTTACTTCTTATAAAATGTATGCTTATTTGGTGAAACATTTGGATCCCCTGCGTCCAGAAGTTAACTGGACAGCCGGATCGCGTAATGTTTTTGTTTATCGTTTGGCTGATACATATTTGTTGGCTGCTGAAGCTGCATTCCTGTCTGGAAATACTCAGAAAGCAGCTGAATATATTAATGTGGTTCGTCGCCGTGCCGCTGTACCTGGGCATGAAGCGGAGATGGAGATTAAGTCTTCCGATGTGACGATTGACTTTATTTTGGATGAAAGAGCTCGTGAATTGATGGGAGAAATGCATCGTTGGTATGATTTGAAACGGACGGACAAATTGATGGAGCGTATGAATGATCCTGAAATCAGTCCTATGACTGCAGGGAAATTTAAAGATTATCATGTATTACGCCCGATACCGCGTGATCAGTTGACAAATGTTTCGAATCCGGAGGAATTTACCCAGAATCCTGGTTATGGCAATTAATCATTTAGAATCAATAAAAATGAGAGTATATGTTTTATTATTGACTTGTTTGTTTTTCTCGTTGCTGGGTAAACCCCAGCAACCGAGGATGATGTATGAAGATACTTCTCGTCGTGGAGTTCCTTTTTCAAAAGATCCGCATGTCGTGAATTTTCAGGGACGTTATTTGATGTATTATACGCTTCCACCGAGATTGGATGTATCTGGTTCTGGTGCTAACATTGGCATCGCATCCAGTAAAGATTTGGTTAATTGGTCGAAAGTCGGTGAAATAACGCCGGAAAAGAATGCCGTTTATGAAAAGAATGGGCTTTGTGCACCTGGTGCTTTAGTTCGGGATGGTAAAATTCATTTGTTTTATCAAACCTATGGAAATGGAAAAAATGATGCAATCTGTCATGCTGTGTCAACTGATGGTATCCACTTTGATCGCGACCCGAGTAATCCGGTTTTTCATCCGACGGGTGATTGGAACTGTGGACGGGCTATTGATGCTGAAGTTTGTGAATTCAATGGAAAGTATTTTCTTTATTTTGCAACTCGTGACAAGGATTTTAAAATACAAATGCAAGGAGTGGCAACAGCTTCTTTGAATACTGATTTTAACAGGGAAGACTGGACACAAGCTTGTGATAAATCGATCTTGTATCCAGAGTGTGATTGGGAGGGAGAATGTATTGAAGGTGCCTCGATTGTTAAGAAGGATAATAAACTGTATATGTTTTATGCCGGAGCTTATAATAATGCTCCTCAGCAGATCGGGGTTGCTGTCAGTGAAGATGGTTTGAACTGGAAACGTCTGTCGGAAGAACCTTTTTTACGAAATGGAAAACCGGGAGAATGGAATTCAAGTGAATCTGGTCATCCTCACCTTTTTACCGATCTTGACGGACGGACTTATTTGTTCTATCAAGGTAATAATGATCATGGTAAGACTTGGTATATTACACAGCAAGAAGTTTTATGGAAGGATGGTAAACCTTACTTGAAATAAATAATGTATATGGCTTGCCCTTTGTTTCCCTGTTTAATGGTAAAAGGATAGAAGGATAGGCTGTATCATTTATTGTAAATCCGATTTACGAATTTATTTAGAAGAATATTAGTTACATTTGTCAATTAAAAAAGATCAGATAGTATTTATGAAGCAACTTGTTTTGATTATTCTATTGTTATGGGGAAACTTTCAGTTAGTTTTATCACAGGGCTCTTCTGCTCGTCCCTTCATGCTATACGGCGATACCTCCCGTGTCGGGGTCCCTTATTCGAAAGATCCGCATGTGGTTAATTTTCAGGGGTGCTATTTGATGTACCATTCCATTCCGCCGATGAAGGGGGAACCTGATTCCGGATGGAATATTGGGATTGCGGAGAGTAAGGATTTGATGAACTGGACGAAGGTGGGCGAGATCACGCCTGCTCCCGAAGCTGATTATGAGAAGAAAGGACTTTGTGCACCCGGTGCGTTGGTGAAGGATGGAAAGGTGCATTTGTTTTATCAGACATACGGGAATGGGAAGAAAGATGCCATCTGCCATGCCATATCGGATGACGGCATTCATTTTAGAAGGAATCCGACGAATCCGATTTTCCATCCGGTCGGAGATTGGACTTGTGGGCGTGCCATAGATGCAGAAGTGTGTGAGTTCAAAGGACGCTATTTCCTCTATTTTGCAACCCGCGATAAAAACTACGACATCCAGATGCAGGGAGTAGCTGTTGCTCCGGGCAATACCAATTTCAACCGGGAAGACTGGGTACAGGTAACGGATTCCTCTATCCTGTATCCCGTGTATCCGTGGGAAGGAAAATGTATCGAAGGGGCTTCGATCGCAAAGAAAGGTGGCAAACTTTATATGTTTTATGCCGGAGCTTACAATAATGCCCCTCAACAGATCGGAGTGGCGGAAAGCGAAGACGGCATTGTCTGGAAACGTCTTTCGGAAGAACCTTTCCTTAAGAACGGCAAACCCGGCGAATGGAATTCCAGCGAATCCGGTCATCCTCATATTTTTACCGATTTGGACGGTCGAACTTATCTGTTCTATCAGGGAAATAACGATAACGGAAAAACCTGGTATATTACACAGGAAGAGGTGATTTGGAAAAATGGAAAACCTTTTCTGAAAGGTAAGTGAAAAACGATCATAAACGAGGCTGCGTGTCAAAATGTATGAGGGTATGTCAAAACTGTCCTGTTCCCGTGCTTGACGCGGGATCGCATTAAAACCGACCTTATAAAAATCTGATTGATAAGGTCTGTCCTTTTGCGGCCCCGCATCAAGTGCGGGGACAAGGAGATTTTGACACACCCCCCTTTTACCAAACCTTCCTGTTCAGTATGCGGACCGAGTTGAAGACCGCCAGCAGAGCGACACCGACATCTGCGAAGACTGCTCCCCACAACGTGACGTATCCCAATGCACCAGCCAACAGTACAATCCCTTTTACACCAAGTGCCCCTATGATATTCTGACGGACAATTGTACGTGTCTTGCGACCGATAGCGATAGCCGTTGCGACTTTGGACGGCTGGTCGTTCTGGATAACGACGTCGGCACTCTCGATCGCTGCATCCGAACCGAGTCCGCCCATCGCAATCCCTACATGGCTTAGTGCCAATACCGGAGCATCGTTCATTCCGTCTCCGACAAAAGCTACGGATTTACCCGGCTCTTCAACCATTTCCCGGATATGCGTCGCCTTATCTTCCGGCAACAGGTTTCCGTATGCCAGGTCGATGTCTAAACGTTTGGCAAAAGACTCGACAATCTCTTTTTTGTCACCCGACAGTAAACGGATATCTGTCACTCCTAACTTCCTCAGTTTGGCAATCGCCTCCACTGCATCGTCTTTCAATGTATCGGACAATAGTAGATGGCTGGCATATTTTTTGCCGATGGCGCAGATAACGACGGTCGCCACCTTGTCGGACAACTCTTCGGGGATGGAAATCCCGCGCTCTGTCATCAGGCGGATATTCCCGACAAGTACTTCCTGTCCACCGATGATTGCTTCCATACCATGTCCGGCCAGTTCATGCATCTCCGAGATGTTGATTGCAGAGATATTCTGTTTCTTTGCGTAGCGGACGATCGCCTGTGCGATCGGGTGAGTACTTTTCTGTTCGACGGATAAAAGCAAGGCCAATAGTTCCGGTTCGGGAATTCCATGTGCCAGCATATCCGTCACCTCGAAACGGCCGGTGGTCAATGTACCGGTTTTGTCGAATGCGACGGTATTTATCTGGGTGATAGCATCCAGATAATTGCCGCCCTTGAACAAGATACCGGCTTGTGAAGCCGCCCCGATACCTCCGAAATATCCCAGCGGTACACTGATTACCAAGGCGCATGGGCAGGAGATAACCAAAAATACCAATCCCCGGTACAACCAGTCATGGAAGACATATTGGAAAGACGGCACCACCAGCCCGGCAAGTGCCGGAACTATGACGATCAGCAGAGCCAACACGATCACAGCCGGTGTGTAGAACCGTGCGAACCGGCGGATGAACAGCTCGGCAGGAGCTTTACGTTCGGCAGCATCTTTCACCAACGCTAAAATGCGGGCTAATGCACTCTGGTCATACGGGCGGTTCACTTCTATGCGGACGGTTTGTCCCAGTACGATCATTCCCGCCAGGACTTCATCTCCTTTCCTGAGAGTACGGGGCATGCTTTCGCCTGTCAGGGCGGAGGTGTCGAACGACGCTTCGGTTTCCTGCAAAATCCCGTCGAGCGGTATGCGTCCGCCCGGCTTTACCTCGATCCGTTCACCTGTCTTCACCTCTTTCGGGGAAACGTTGATATATTTACCTTCACGGAATACATCCGTACGTTCGGGACGGACATCGAGCAAGCGGCTGATATTTTGTGAAGCACGTTCGACGGCCTTGTTTTGCAGCATTTCTCCTACTGTATAGAAAAGCATGACAGCTACAGCTTCCGGATATTCGCCAATGCTGAAGGCTCCGATCGAAGCAATCGACATCAATGAGAATTCAGTGAAAAAATCTTTTTGCAAAGCCTCACGATAAGCTTCTCGCATGACAGGCAGCCCTACCGGTAGGAAAGC
>ULSC01051066.1_pt1 | contig 12254 bp, 8 predicted proteins | sample 1955981 | NCBI WGS metagenome assembly ULSC01 (sample SAMEA4835698, study PRJEB28245) | human gut metagenome | biome: gut microbiome; material: fecal sample | place: Denmark | collected 2008
CGGCTTCGCGTATGTCGTGCCTGGTCTGTGGGTCCTTTTCCAGGAAAACATGATGGATGTAAGTACCCATCAGCACACCGTCGTCTGTCGCTACTCCGAAAAGGGCGATGAAGCCGACCCATACGGCTACGCTCAGGTTAATGGTATGCATCTGGAACAAGTCCCGCATATTGACCCCCGCCAGCGAAAAGTTCATGAACCAGTCCTGACCGTACAGCCAGAGCAGGATAAAGCCGCCGGCGAAAGCCACGAATACACCGGAGAAATGAATCAACGAGGCCGTAAGGGTCTTGAACTGGAAATACAGAACCAGGAGGACGATCAGCAAGGCCAGGGGAACGACAATCATCAGCCGGGCGGTGGCACGTTCCTGTTGCTCGTAGTTTCCGGCAAACTTGTAGGAAACGCCTTTTGTTAGTTTCAACTCTCCGTTTTGTATCTTTCCTTCGATCACTTTTGTCGCTTCTTTCACAACGTCCACTTCGGCTTTTCCCTGTTTCTTGTCGAAGATCACGTAGCCGACCAGGAAGGTGTTCTCACTCTGGATCATCTGGGCGCCTCGGGCATATTCGATATCGGCGAGTTCTTTCAATGGGATCTGGGCGCCGGTGGCTGTCGGAACCAGGAGCATGGACAATGCTTCCGGATTATCACGCAGTTCGCGGGCATAGCGGAGGCGCACGGGGAAACGCTCGCGGCCTTCGACCGTCTTCGTCAGGATCATGCCGCCGACGGCTGCACTTAGTATCTCCTGTAAATCTTCGACGTTCACTCCGTACCGGGCCATGTTATCCCGGTTCAGCTTAATCTCCAGATAAGGTGCTCCGACCGCCCGGTCATAGAATACGGACGAAGGGATCACGGAAGGAACGTCTTTGAGCGCCTGTTCGATCGCCTTTCCGCTCTGCTCGATCGTTTCCAGATCCGGCCCGTATATCTTCAATCCCATCGGAGCGCGCATACCGGTCGAGAGCATGACAAGGCGTGCCTCTATCGGTTGCAGTTTCGGGGCGGATGTGAGTCCGGGCAGGTGGGTGACGTTGACAATTTGCTGCCAGATATCGTCGGTGTTCTTGATTTCGGGACGCCATTGCCGGAAATAGTCTCCTTTGCGGTCCGGTATCAGGCTATCTGCCGGAATCAGGCGGAAGCCGTCTGCCGGATTGTAGATGCCTCCGTTTCTCAGGAGATATTCTCCTTTCCGGTTCACTTTGAAACGTTCCCGCTTTCCGTCTTCGTTCAGGATATATTCGGGACGATAGTTGATCGTATTCTCGAACATCTGGGCGGGAGCCGGATCGAGTGCCGAGTTTACCCGTCCCCATTTGCCGATTGCCGTTTCCACTTCGGGGATGGCTGCCAGGCGTTTGTCCAGTGCTTCGATATAATTCAGGTTTTGCTCGATTCCTGTATGGGGCATGCTGGTCGGCATCAACAGGAATGAACCTTCGTTGAGGCTGGGCATGAACTCTTGCCCGATCCGTTTCCAGATCAGGATGCCGCATAGGATAGTCGCGATAGGTAACAGCATGAACTTCCACCGGTTATTCAGACACCAGCGAAGGATACGTTCGTAGTAGATCACCAGTAACCAGAGCAGTGCAAGAATGATGGCGATACATCCTGTTACGAAAAGAAGATTGACGATAATACCTTTCTGGGGGCCCATCGGCAACCATTCTTCTGCCAAGAAGTAGGTGGCGACGACAAGTGCGATACCGATATTGATATAGTTACTTATTCCGGGTTTCTTCCAACGGTGAGCAAGCAGGTTGTTAAGTCCGACGGCTGTAAGTCCGAGTGCCGGAATACTACTGTACAGGACAGACAAGAGGACACCTGCTGCAATCAGTATGTAGTTGAGCACTTTCCGTATCCGCTTTGAGTCGATCCGTACCGAAAACAATATATAGGATAAGGTCGGCAGCAAGATCAATCCCAATACGAAAGCAGAGGCCAGCGCATAGGTTTTCGTGTAGGCGAGGGGAGAGAACATTTTTCCTTCCTGTGCCTCCATTGCAAAAACGGGCAGGAAACTGACGATAGTCGTGATCATCGCCGTGGCAATCGCTCCCGACACTTCACTGACCGCCTTATAAATAAGGTTTACCATCGCTTTCCCTTTGCGGATGCCTCTGTTTTCCGGCATCTCCATATACCGGATGATGCTTTCGACAAACACGACGCCGACGTCCACCATCACGCCGATAGCGATGGCGATACCCGAAAGGGCAACGATATTGGCGGCTATTCCTGTGTAGCGCATGATGATGAAGGTAGACAACACGGCGATAGGGAGCATGCTGGCTATCACGACGGATGCCCGGAGGTTGAGGACCAGCACGATGATAACGATGATACAAATCAGTATTTCGTGGGATAAAGATGTTTCGAGCGTGCCGATTGTCTCTTTGATCAAGCCTGTCCGGTCGTAAAAAGGTACGACGGTGATTTTGGAGACAGTCCCGTCGGGCAAGGTTTTCTGGGGAAGTCCGGGCGCCATCTCCTTGATTTTGTCTTTTACATTATTAATGACTTCCAAAGGGTTGGAACCATACCGGGCGATCACGACACCGCCGACTGCTTCGACACCTTCTTTATCCAGTCCGCCGCGCCGCGTACCCGGACCGATATTTACAAACGCTACATCGGAGATGCGTACCGGTACACCGTCACGAACCGTCACGACGGCCTTTTCCAGGTCAGATACATCTTTGATATAGCCCAGGCCGCGGATCAGATATTCGACCTTATTGATCTCCATTGTCTCGGCGCCGATATCGAGATTGCTTTTCTTGATCGCCCCCATAATATCCATGACGGAAACATTAAAGGCGCGCATGGCATCCGGATTCAGCTCGACCTGGTACTCTTTTACAAAACCTCCGGCTGATGCCACTTCCGACACTCCTTCGGCGGCCGAAAGGCTGTATTTGACATAGTAGTCCTGTATGGTACGCAGCTCTTCCGCATTCCATCCGCCTGTCGGTTTTCCGGTTGCCGGATCGCGTCCTTCCAACGTGTACCAGTAGATTTGTCCTAAAGCGGTTGCATCCGGACCCAACGCCGGTTGTACGCCTTCGGGCAGCGTACTGGGGGGAAGGGAGTTGAGCTTTTCGAGAATTCGCGAACGGCTCCAGTAGAATTCGATATTATCATCAAAAATAATATAGATGAAGGACATGCCGAACATGGAAGAGCTACGGATCGATTTGACTCCGGGAATCCCCAACAGGGAAGTGGTCAGCGGATAGGTGATCTGATCCTGGATATCTTTGGGCGAACGTCCCATCCATTCGGTCGCTACGATCTGTTGATTATCGCCGATGTCGGGAATCGCGTCTACCGGAATCGGATTGCGGGGAATGATCCCTCCGTGCCAGTTAAATGGAGAAGTCGAGATGCCCCATACGACTACCAGCACTAAGATCAATATGGTTATCACCCTGTTCTCAAGGAAATAACGGATTATTTTATTTAGCATAAGAAGTATTTATATGTATTGATAATGGATCGTGACGGTATCAAAATAGCCTGGTCCTTGTGTCAAACACGGGGACAGATACATTTTGATACACTGCGGTTCCTTCTGATACACACAGAGGAAACAGATTTTTTCTTTTTTTGTTGTCTGGGATGAAGACAAAAAAACGGTCCGCCCTTTTCAAATAAGGGTGAAGGACCTGCGAGGATTTGCTATCGGCTAAATAAGGAAGGTACAATGACGGATGAGCCGGTCTGTCCCGCTCCATTCAGGCGGAGTGTCAGCATATATGGGAAAGTCGGTTCCTTGCTCCGTTTCCGTCAGACTATATAGATTTCTCAAATCGAACAGAAGGGCGATTGCTACCGGTACATGTTTGATCACTTGTAACTGGTCGACATTCTGGTCGTCCGATATCTTTATGAACTCTGTCTCGGTAGAGCAGCAGGACTTGTGGGCATACTTAGCTCCGCAGGTATTACAGGTTTCGGCTTGCCACATGTTTACTTCGACCAGCTTGCCCATACAGTGGTGAAGTGTCAATGTTATACCGGAAGACAATCCGACATACAGTAATGCGAATATGACAATTAAAAACCTTTTCATTTCTAATTACAAAGATAAGAAATGTCCGACAGATTGGAAAGCAAAAAAAACGATAAACATGTTCAAAATACTTATATCGCGGGAAAGGTAATAAATCCTCGGTTATTGGATAATTTGTTAGCTATTTCATTCTTAGTTCGATAGCTTTTTACATACGATTTAATTTATTGTGTTAAAGAACGGAATACTAACATTTTCTTTGAATAAAATGGAAAGTTTAGCTATTGTGCTATAATTACTTTTCGTATCTTCACCGAGAAATAAATTTTGGTTCTACGTTTTTTTTATTATTAAGTTGCTGGAAATATGGTAATAGCTTATTTAAGAGTAGGAACTTCAAACAAAGAACTTCTAGAAGAACAGAAAGATGAGATTGAACGTTATGCTTCGAATCATGATATGAATGTCGATAAGTGGATTACGGATGTCACTGTCGACAAAGGGAGGGAAGATGAACGTAATCTTGCTAGGGTATTGGATCGTATGCAAAAAGGCGATAGTCTGATCTTTTCGGATATTTCTCGCTTGGGACGAACTTTGTCGGAAGTTATGGATATTATGGGACGCTGCATGGAAAAAGGCGTTCAGATCTATAGTATAAGAGACCGGTATATCCTAGACCAGGCATTGGATCTGCCAGTTATGGGAAACGTGTTCAAGTTGGTGACGGAGATCGAACACAGTTTGATGTCAATCCGTACCAAAGAGGCATTGAATCATAAGAAGAGCACGGGAGGCCCGTTAGGCCGTCCGAAAGGATCGGCTGCAAAACAGTCTTTCCTGGATGCGAATAAAGAAGAGGTGATCAGCATGCTTGAACGCGGAGACACTGTTTTCGAAATTTGTAAACGTTTTAATGTTTCCAGAAATACCTATTATATGTTCAAACGGAACTACGGACTCTAAAACCAATCCTTTTTCCGCATGTATAGCCAGGTCGAGATTGCTGTCAGTAGCATGAGTGACCAGGCTATGCCATACCCGTATTGCCAGTCCAATTCTGGCATCATCTTGAAGTTCATCCCCCATATACCAGCCAGGAATGTCAGTGGGATGAAGATCGTGGATACGATTGTCAGGCGTTTCATGATCGCATTCATGCGCAGGTCGTTATTGGATATGTAGAGATCGACCAGGGAAGATATGATTTCCCGGCAGCTTTCGGTTGTCTGGATGATGAACTGCAACTGGTCGGATAAGTCGTTATAGATGGGAAGGATGTCGGAGCTTATGATTCCGTTTTCGGTGCGCAGCAGTTTGGCAAATTGCTCTTTCAGCGGTTGGCTGTTCTTGCGGATAACCATATATTCTTTCCGACGTTGCTGGATAAGCAGCCCCATATTACCTTGGTCGTTTTTGATATCGAGCAGGGTCTCTTCTATATCCTCAAGCATTTCCTCCACTTTGGAGGCCGATTCCACTAAATTGGCAATGATCGTATTTAAAAGGAATGCCAGGAGTAGTCCGCTGTTTTTTCGGCGAATATTCAACATATTGGATTCGATGGCTTTGTAGGCATTTTCGAATACAGGATTGTTGCTTTCCGTGAAGCTGATGACTACGTTTCCCGTGATTAGGATGCTGATATGTTCGGAGTTGATCTCCATATTGGTGTCGTAGTAGGAAGAATTGAGTACGATAAGCATGTGTTTGTCATACTCTTCTATCTTGACTACGTGTTGGGGAGTCAGAATGTCTTTGGCGTCCAGGTTATGCATCCCGAATTCATTGACGATACGCGTGACCGCCTCCGAATCAGTCAGACCGCTAACCTGAAACCAGTTGATACTATTTCCGTCGACAAATTTTTTGAACGACGTTTCGTTTGTCTTGATCTCCCGTGTGTGCAGAGTGTCAGCATTGTACTGTGTGAGGCTGATCCGGGTAACGGTATCATGCTCGCCGGCATAGAAATATCGGTCGGCAAGATGTCGGTTGGAAATATGCTTGCGCTTGTGTGGATGTACATATTCTCTTCGCCTCATATCTGTTTGTTCTTATTCGAGTTCTACAACCGTAATACCCGCACCTCCGAATTGGACATGTTCGTCGTGATACTGGCGGACGCCCGGAACAGTGTGCAGGTAATCGCGTATCAGCTGCCGAAGTATGCCTGTCCCTGTCCCGTGCAGGATACGGATGCGAGCGGCACCAACCTGTATGGCATCGTCCACAAAGTAAGTAACGGCCTGTAAGGCTTCGTCCCCTCTCATACCTCTAACATCTATCTCCTGCTTGAAGTTCAATTTCTTTTCATGCATATCGTCCGCTGTCTGGACACTGACAAAAGTACTTTTTTGGATCTCTTTCTTGATTTGTCCTTTGCTGACCTTCTCCAGTTGTTCCAACTTGACTGTGCTCTTGATCATGCCGAATGCTACAACTGCCTGCTTTCCTTGAACTTCCATAACGGTTCCGGCAGAGACTTGTCCTTTGAGGCGGACGTTGTCGCCAGCTTCTATGACATCACGGTTGAAGACCTGCTTGGAGGCCGGCGCGTTTTGTTTCTGCTTTTTACGTTCTTTGCGTTCCTGTAATTTTGCCATTTTGCGGGCGATCTTGTCGTCCTCTTCTTCGGCTGCTATCACAGAAGCCTTGAATTCTTCCAAGGCTTTGCGGGCAAGCTTGGTCTGTTCCTTTTCCGCCTGTGCCTCTTTGATTTCGCGGATCGTGTTTTCGATCTTTGCGTTGGCTTCGGAAAGGATACGCTGTGCCTCTTCCTTGGCGTTACGCATGATCTCTTTCCGTTGTTTGTTTACGGCTTCCAAATCCTGCTCGTAGCGGGCGGTAATATCTTCCAGCTTCTTTTCTTGTTGGCGGATATTCTGTCGCTTGCTTTCCCAATAGCGTTTGTCACGAACGATATCCTGTAGATATTTATCCATATTGATATAGTCGGAGCCGACATTAGCAGATGCATCCGCAATGACATCTTCCGGCAGGCCGATCTTCCGGGCGATCTCGATGGCGAAAGAACTTCCTGGATTACCGATCGACAGCTTAAAGAGCGGTTGCATCAGGTGGCGGTCATAGAGCATGGCGCCGTTAACGATCCCTTCCGTGTCTTCAGCGAAATGCTTCAAGTTCTGGTAGTGAGTCGTGATAACGCCGTAGCTGTGATTCCGGTTGAAACGGTCCAACAGGGCTTCGGCAATCGCACCTCCGATCTGGGGCTCCGTGCCACTACCGAACTCGTCAATCAAGATTAGAGTTTTGCTGTTACAGTTCTTGACGAAAAATTTCATGTTCGTCAAGTGTGAACTGTAGGTACTCAAGTCGTTTTCAATACTTTGTTCATCTCCGATGTCAATGAACAGGTTTTCGAACAATCCCGTTTTCGAGCTTTCATATACGGGGATCAACAGGCCGCATTGCAACATATATTGCAGCAATCCGACCGTTTTCAGGCAAACGGATTTACCACCTGCGTTCGGCCCGGAGATAATCAGCAGGCGTTTTTTCTCTTCCAGGAGAATATCCAACGGGACAATCTGCTTGTTTTGTTTCTGTAACGAGAGGAAAAGCAGGGGATGCGCAGCGTGTATCCAGTCGATCTGCTGTTTGTCCTCGATGACCGGCTTGATTCCGTTTATCTGCTCGGCAAACAATGCTTTGGCGCGGATGAAGTCAATCTCGGCCAAGAACTCATAGGATTGCAGGATATCGGGGATTAACGGACGGATGAAGTTTGTAAATTCCGTCAGGATCTTCATGATCTCCCTGCGTTCGTCGCCTTCCAGCCCGCGGATGCGGTTATTTGCCTCCACGACGACTTCCGGCTCGATGAAAACAGTCTTGCCGCTAGCCGATTCATCGTGCACGATCCCTTTGATCTTCCGTTTGAAAGCCGGAGCGACCGGGATCATCAGGCGCCCATCGCGCATGGTGGGAGTAATATCTTTATCTACTACACCTTCCGATTGTGCGGCGCGTAATATCGACTGCAAGCTGCGGGAGATACCGCTCATGGTAGCCGTGATCTCTTTTCGTATCTGCGCCAGTGAAGGAGAGGCATTGTCCTTCACTCGTCCGAATTTGTCGAGTATCGCGTCGATCTTTCCGATTAACTGCGGGAATACCTGAATATCGCCGGCAAGGGCGGTCAATGCCGGGTATTTGATCTCTTCTCCCTCTTCCAGGGAAGGGCGAAAGAAGCGGATAATATCGTTGATTGTCTGGAGCGAACGTTTCAGGTCGAATAGCTCTTTTTCATCTAGCCAGGTTCCTTCGGGGCGTATCCGCTTCAACGAATAACGCACATCAAAAAAATAACTGGCGGGAAACTCGTCTTCTCCATGCAGGATACGAACAAACTCGTCAGTTTGTTCCAGGCGTCGGGTTACGGTTTGATAATCGGCAGAGAATTCCATCTCTGCCACCCGTTCTTCTCCGAGCGGGCTTAAACATTTCTCTGAAATTAAACGACGGACTTTATCGAAGCCCGTTTTTTGTTCGAAATTTTGCGGATATATCACGTTCTTGTAAATGCTTTATTTTACTTCGACCGTCACGGACCGGCGAATGGTCGGGCGGACGATGATTTCCATTTTGTTTTTACCCCTTTTGATATCGAACGTACAGGCATTGTTTCCGGATGGGTTGATATACGGGGCGTAATAATATAAATATGAGTAGGCGGTCTTGTTACCGGGTTTCTGGATCGCATCGGCTACTTGTGGGTATTTGAATGTGTCCCAGAACATACAGCGTTTGAAACCGTTGGCATCCGTAAACTGGGTTTTCGGATCGCGGTATTTCATCGTGTTGGTAATAAATCCTTTGTAAGCAGCGGAGAATTCTTCTGCCGTGTGATTCATTTTCTGGTCGTTGATTTTCTCTACAATATCACGGGGGCGTAATCCAGCTGCATAGGCAGGAGAGTTCTTATCGACGTCGGCGATCTGTTCCATATGGTCGATGTCGTAACTTAGTCCTGTATAGTTGTAGGTTTTCTGATTGACCTTGAATGGCACGTTGCGCTGATATTTGACATATGGATATTGCATGCACATCAACGGTGCATGAATGCGGGCGTATTCATCTAGACGATATGAGTCTTCCAGCAGTTCGTTTGCCTCGCATTCCCACAGGATACGGCCCGGTACATCACGTTGGTCAATCAGGCGGAAACCGAACTGGAGGAGATACTCCGCTTCTGCTTCTGCAGACATCGAGTTCAAGAACGGGAATGTCTCCATCTTACTGTGATTGAAGTTGTAGCGATAGATCGGCTCTTTTTCAATCAGAATCTTGTTCGCCCCTTTATAGTTCGGATTCTTATCGAAGAAATAGAAGGTCTGTACTATAATGTCGGGACGGTTTGTGTCGACAGTCATCCCTTTCTTGGTCAACTCCTTTTCGATACTTTCGTTGATGGCCGTTTCCAGTTTGCTGTTATTCTCGTCTATGGCAGAGAAGGCGAACGTCTTGAACTTTCCGAAATCTACAGGGTCGGCTGTCACGGTTGTCTTGAATGGACAGACAAATTCCCGTTCGCTGGTCGTTTCGAGGCTGTACATAGAAAAAGCGGTGGCCAATTGTTCTTCGGTAATCGCATTCCCTTTTTTGCATTCTTTTTTGACAAGCACCTGTTTAGCAGGGTTCGCCAGATTGCCGATCGTCAGTAATACCTCGTTTTTCCCGGCGGGATTCAGCATTTCACCGATCTCTTCCGACGAAATATCTGTCGTTTGCACACCGTCGATAGCTATAATGATATCATTGGTTTTAACTCCTGCGAGTTCTGCCGGCGAATAAGGAATGACACTGGTTATGACCGGTTTGTTTTTCCCCCAGTGGTTGCTTTGACTGATATCGTATGTAATTCCTAATCGGCATATATTCCGGTTTTGGGCAAAACCGGTAAGAAATGCAAATAGCAGTAAAACTGGCAAAATCGCTCTCTTCATAATTAATTTCTTAATTGTTTTATTAATCTTATTATTTGTACTATGACAATAAATCATCTTTTACTACACAAAGGTAAAGATATTTTCGTTCTATAAGAACAGTTGGCAGTATATTTGATGTTATATTGGTGATTGATATCGACAAGAATAATGCCGACAGGCAGGTCGTATGACCGATATAGGTATGATATCTTACTGACAATTAGATAGTAATGAAAATATATAATTGATTATGAACAAGATGAATTTTAATAGCAAGAAGGAAACAGCTGACAAAAAAGAACGCCAAGGTGCTGATGAAGCGACAAAATTGCAGGATGAACAGGTAAATGCGTCAGAAGAAAATTCCGTATCTGACAATGTGACGGATGAAGGTCCGGAGCAGAAGGAGCTGGAAGAACTTAAGAAGAAATATGACGAACTGAATGATTCCCACCTGCGCTTGATGGCTGAGTTCGATAACTACCGTAAACGTACATTGCGCGAAAAGTCCGAGCTGATCAAGAACGGTGGCGAAAGTGCTTTGACTCACCTGCTTCCTGTTGTCGACGATTTCGAACGTGCTTTGCAGAATATCCGTTCGGCTGAAGATATAAAGGCTGTTACGGAAGGAGTGGAACTTATCTATTCGAAATTCATGTCTTACCTGTCTCATCAGAATGTAAAACCGATCGAAACTGTCGGTGAACCGTTCGATGCTGAAACGTCTGAAGCAGTCGCCATGATTCCTGCACCGGAACCCGATATGAAGGGCAAGGTTCTGGATTGTGTGCAGACCGGTTATACTTTGAACGATAAGGTGATTCGCCACGCTAAAGTAGTGGTAGGCGAATAATACGACAGGATAATGAGCAAATAACAACAGACAGATACGAAGATGGCTAAAAGAGATTATTATGAAGTGCTGGGCGTCGAGAAGACTGCCTCGGTAGAAGAAATAAAGAAAGCTTACCGTAAAAAGGCGATTCAGTACCACCCTGACAAGAATCCGGGTGACAAGCAGGCTGAAGAGAACTTCAAAGAGGCTGCAGAAGCGTACGATGTACTGAGTGATCCTCAGAAGCGTCAGCGTTATGATCAGTTCGGTCATGCCGGAGTAGGAGGTGCTTCGCAGGGCGGTGGCTTTGGCGGAGGAATGTCTATGGATGATATTTTTTCTCAGTTTGGAGACATCTTTGGCGGACATTTCGGTGGCTTTGGCGGGTTCAGCGGCTTTGGTGGCGGTTCACGTGGCGGTCGCCGGATGAATCGTGGTTCGGATTTGCGTGTGAAAGTAAAGTTGAACCTGAAAGAGATCGCTACCGGAGTCGAAAAGAAGATCAAAGTTAAGAAATATGTAACCTGTTCCAAATGCCACGGTAGCGGGGCGGAGGACGATCACAGTTCCAAGACTTGTGAAACCTGTCATGGCAGCGGTGTTGTCACCCGTGTGGCCAATACGATCTTAGGACAGATGCAGACACAGACAACCTGTCCGACCTGTGGAGGCGAAGGGAAGATTATCACCAAGAAATGTAGCGAGTGCAATGGTGAAGGAATCGTGCGCGACGACGAGGTGATCACGATCAATATCCCGGCCGGTGTGGCGGAAGGCATGCAGCTCTCCATGAGTGGGAAGGGGAATGCAGCCCGTCATGGAGGTATTAACGGTGATTTGCTGATCTTGGTCGAAGAAGAGCCGCATCCGGAACTGATACGTGACGAGAACGACATTCTGTATAACCTGTTACTGAGTGTGCCTCAAGCGGCTTTGGGTGGCACAGTTGAAGTTCCGACCATCGATGGTAAGGCTAAAGTCAAGATCGAGCCAGGGACTCAACCGGGGAAAGTGCTCCGTTTGCGAAACAAAGGGCTTCCCTCTGTTAACAGTTATGGAACGGGAGACCTGCTTGTAAACGTAAGTGTTTATATTCCGGAAACGTTGTCTGCGTCAGAGAAGGATATCATGAACGGCTTGGAGAATTCTCCTAATTTCCAACCGAAGAAATCTGTCAAGGAGAAGATTTTCGATAAGTTCAGACATATGTTCGATTAACATTTTGTGGCGTTTGGGAATAAAAAGGCTGTGTCAAGGATTGCGACACAGCCTTTTTATTTCCGCCATACGGATTGGCTTCCGGTCGTAAATGGAAAAGGCCTTGTTTCAAAACACCGGTGTTTTGAAAACGAAACATATATGTTTTGAAAAGGGCTGTCATTGCAATCGCTTAAACCTGTTTTCCCATTTGATAGGCATCTTTCATGGCGGGATTTCC